>Ga0315900_10000477_pt1 | contig 70035 bp, 65 predicted proteins | sample LakEriMetagenome_FD_203521 | JGI IMG/M metagenome (GOLD analysis project Ga0315900, IMG submission 203521) | Freshwater fungal communities from buoy surface, Lake Erie, Ohio, United States - Buoy 12 MA114 | ecosystem: Environmental > Aquatic > Freshwater > Lake > Lake biofilm | place: USA: Lake... | reverse complement strand
AAAACCACCCCCCCAATCCACCACCAAAATCTATGCTCGCATTTTTTCCAAAATTCCCGATTTTGACGTCGAATTTGATTGACGGGTTTCTGCAGCTTGCTTAATCTGGTGAAGTTGGGTCGAGAATACCTAACTGGCAGACCATAACTTCCAATTTGGGGAAACTTTTCATGATGCGTAACACTTTGATGATGATGGGCCTCATCGTGCTCTCTTCGGTCAGTAGCACAATGGCCGGTGCTGTTCAATGGGCAGGGGTGATCAACTCCAAGTCGGGTAATCCTTCCTTTGATCTTGGCCCTGTCCCTCCATCCGTAAATTTTTCAGGTATTTTTAACACCTCAGCTGTATTGGCGAACCAAGGGGTTTTCACCGGCTCATTGGTGTTCGGCACCCAAGCCTATAATATTACGGTCGGATCTATTTCACGCATCAACCCCACTACGCTTCAGTTTGAAGTGCAGCAGGTTAATAACGACCAAAACATCTCCTTTACTGCGACCTTCAATGGTTCGTTTGGTTCTTGGGGTCTAGGTGACGAGGCGGGGCTGAATTCTGTATTGAATTCGTTGCATGTTAACGGCGATATTGGAACCGTTAATATGGTTCAACTAAGCGGCATTACTCTTGTCGGCACATATGGTGGCACTATCCAGGCCGTACCTGAACCATCATCGGCACTGGCTCTTCTTGGGGCGGGCCTCGGAATGGGTTTCCGCTACCGCCGAAAACTTCGATTATCCCTTAAGAAATAATTCTGAGGAATAGTCAGGCAGTCAACTGGTTACAGAGAGCAGGAGGATTTCCTCTTGCTCTTTTTTATTTTGAAGAGATGAAGAATCCGACAAGCTTGCGATCACTTGAATAGCGTACTAAACCACTAACTTTTAAGATCCTTAAGGCTTCTTTTCTAAATGACAAGTAATTATCTTTCTGAGATATAACGTTATCTGAATTTAAAGTTCTCGTCCTGCTCCTACTTGTCAACGCTTTTTAATTTCGTTTTTCTTTTAACTCCAAGGCTTCTATCATGTCCCCTAGGCTCTTTTGGGCCTTAATTACCTGCATCCCTTTACCGCTAGTGCTTCTCTACGCGACTCAACTCTGGAGTTACGAACACTATCGGTTTTTCCCGATGCTGATCGCCGCAGTTGCTTTTCTCTTCTATCAGCGTTGGGATCATGTCTACCATTATCCTAAAACCAAAACTGCTAAAGTACTGCTTTGGGTCGGCTTGGCCACCCTCATCTTTGCCTTAGTCGCTTGGTCACCCTGGACTGCCTATGTAGCCTGGCTCTTTTTTGCCTCCTCCTTTTGCCTCTCCCATTTCGAAAAAGCAGACAGCCATCCAGGCGAAAAAGGAATCCGGAATCTTTTCTACCTCACGATTCCTTGCTGGCTTTGCGTTCGCCTTCCACTAGGCTTAGATGAAAATATCCCCATCGCACTTCAGCATTTGACGGCTAAATTCAGTAGCTTCTGTCTTGATCAAATCAGTATTCCTCATCACCTGACGGGCGTTATCTTTGATCTACCAAAAGGCAAGCTTTTCATCGAAGAAGCGTGCAGCGGTATACAGTCTGTGTTCACACTTGCTTGCGTCAGCCTCCTATTGCTTACCTATTATCGTCGCCCAATCGTTCTACTCCCCATCTATCTCCTTTCCGCGATTTTCTCTGCATCGCTGATGAATGTGGTGAGAATCGTCGTCATTGCGGTCGCGCAGGAATGGTATGGATTTGATCTTGCCCACGGATGGTTGCACGATCTATTGGGATATTGCTGCCTTTTTTCTGCGATCCTTCTCCTGGCTTCCTTTGACAAACTCTTTCATGTCTTCTTTTATCCCATTCGTGACAATGCGTTGCCCATTCGAGTTGGTACCGGGAAGAACCCTTTACAAATGGTTTGGAATTTTTTCCTGGCTCCCAAGAAACAAAGTCACCACGACTCCTCGACATCAGAATCCAAACCGTTTTTCCCACCCGCATTTTATTTCGCGATCTTTTTCACTCTTGTTGGCTACCAACTCACCTTTGCCTCCCCCGAACTTGTTCGCTCGGTAGCGAATTCGTTCTCTTCAAAGTCTTCTGGTAGCACAGATGACGAAGGATGGAAACTGGGTGGCGATAAGCGTATCTGGAACACGCCTCAAAACCTCTTCGGTAATATCGATTCGCTGGAAGTCACGAATTACGAAAACAAAGTGGATGGACTGGACGTCTCGAAAGGACAGTTCGCAGATATCTGGAATGTAAAACCAAAGAGCGGGGAGATAATTTACAGGTTAGCGATCAGCCAACCCTACAACCGTTTTCATGACTTAACAACTTGCTATACCGGTGTCGGTTGGAACGTCATCCAGGATCGAATTGTGATGCCTCCATCAACCGCTGCCAGCGACGCTTGGCCGATCAAGTATTCGTCCTGGGAAACCCCGGATGGCATGTACGGATATTTGACCTATTCGGGGATCACAGCGAACGGTGAGCCCATCATTCTTGAAGAAAGCACACTTGCGAAGACTTTCAGTCGGCGATTCGGTTTCAACCGAAAAGTCAATCTCATGGATTCCGAATGTCTGATGTTCCAGATCTGGGTTACTTCGACCTTACCACTCTCCCAGGATCAAGTGGATTCGATCATCAAATTGCACTTCGATCTCGAAGTGCATGTATTGAATCAATTGCGCCAAGGCATCACCAAGTAACTTTTCAGCGACAATTCCATGCCCCGCGGTAAACGTTCCAAAATAAAAAGATTCCTCCGCTCACCCCTGAAGTGGCTAACGGGGTTATTTGATGGTCGCACTACTTCTTCTAGAAATAGAAAACCGGGCTTCGGTAAATACCTCCGCCTCGCATTCATGCCGCGAAGTTCTAGAGTCCAAAACCGAAGAGTCGCAGCACGCTCACAAACGGTAACCGCCAAAAGCTTGAGAGGCCCGTCCCGAAGACTAAATTACTTCTCAAAAAATTTCTTCCGCTGGCTGATTGGCTCAACTAAGGGTCCTCCCGTCGCGATAAGCGCAGAGCGACCCACACGCGAGAAACCACTTCACTGGACCGCGTTTATCAATCCAATCAATTGGATTCTTTGGCCCATTTACTTCGTCGCCAGCTTCGCGATTTCTCGTCCTTATCAATTAGCTGGTCCCGCTATTTTCTGTATCGCGATTCTCGGATTAGTTGCCTTTTTATTCGCCCAGCAACAATACCAAGGTGGAAAGAGTTATCGCGTTGATCGTTACCAAGGCTTCCTTCAAAACGCCGTCGAAAGAAAAGACTTCAAAGAGGCCCTGATTTGCAGCAAGACATTGATCGATCTCCAACCGAATGAACCACGATTTCAACTCGAACGAGCACGAATTGAAAAAGAACTAGGCAATACGGAATTCGCTTATCAACTTGCGTATCGATTAGCTCTCCTGCGTAAATCAGGACTAGCCGCCCTGTGGCTCACCGAGCAAAAATTCCAGCTTGACAATATCAAGCAGTGGACCGAGGAAGAACATCTGCAGTATCGTGGACTGATGGCCATCGCAGTCAACCAATTGACGGGTATCAATGCCGATGTAGCGAAAGTAAAACTTGCCGCCTATCTCTCTTCATTGAATGCAAACGCTGAAGCTCTCAAATACTTAGAAGATGTCGTATCCACCAATCCTCAATATGCTCTTTCCGCAGCGGAAATGGCGATGAAGATTAATGATCAGATCAAATTACAGACGCTTTTACCAATCGCGCGTAACTACTACGAAGAACTTTTAAAACAATCTCCCGAAAATCTCGATGTCAGATTATTTCTAGCCCGAACGATGGTGATTGATGACGATCTCGACCAAGCAATCCAATTGCTCCAAGATGGAATGCGACTCAAAGTAAACGAGAAATATCAAGGTGCCTTAGCTGAAGCATTAGCTTATAAGGCAGCAAGGCTCTCGACGAAAAAGTCGAACCCCGACTTGGTTCTCCAGCGTATGACACTTGTACTTGATGCTGCCAAGCTATCCCCGAATAATGCGTTGGTGGTAGAGTCTTTAATCGAGATGCTCATCGAGTTTCGAAAGGACGAAAATCAGGAGATTGCGGTACTTCGTGAAGCGGCACTGCAAGGATTGTCGCCGGAGGCAGTCCACTTTGTTCGTGGTACAATGGCTTTAATGGATAACCAAATAGAAGATGCGCAAACGCATTTGAAACTTGCAGCCGATGGAGGCATGAAGTTACCTGGAATATTAAACAACCTTTCGGTAGCGATTGCGAAGTCACCAGGTGGCGATCTCGCTCAAGCGTTATCTCTCTCGAATGAAGCAATCCAGCAGCTGCCCCATCCCTATCTGTTTGAAACTAGAGGGCAAATTCTTTACAAGATGGAGAGGTACCAAGAATGTATCTTGGACCTTGAGAAAGGGCTTCAAGCCGAACCGTTGGTCAAAGAGATTTTGCCGAATTTGGCGGATGCTTATCGCCGAATAGGAAATGCGAAAATCGCTGCGGAGTACGAAGAACGACTCAAAAAACTGGAAAACACCGAGTCGGCCAAATCCCTTCCCACAGAATCTACTCCTGCCACGACTAAATGACATAACCCCAAGGTGTCGTGTTGGGATCTTCCTTTCTAATTCGGGGCTTGGACAGGCATTTTGTGCTACAACCTGCTCGAGCATCTCATGATTTCGCGTGAGAGCACCTTTTCAATTCCACTACAGGTTCATTTCTACCATTGCCATATTCGTTACCACCGTTACGAATTATCTGCTTGATGGGTCGTTTTCCGCATCGGCTCTACTCACCAAAGCTAACTGGGATGTACCCTTCCGTGGCAAACTTTGCAGCTAATCGCTGGAGATATTGCCAGACAGAGAAGCTGCGTCAATAAAGACAAACTACCTAATAAAAAACAAAAAGCCTTCTATCCACCATTAAGGCTACTCAAACACCCCTAATGCGACAACAGACAAAGCTCTTTAAACAAACTGCGTCGTTTAGCATTCTTACATGATTCGCATTTGATCTGATATCGGTATACCGAGAGGAACGGAGTACGTCTTTATCAGTGGTACCGACGTTGACGTCCCTATCGGATGGCTTTGTAAACTTTCCATCAATTGGCCTGCCAAAAACTTCAATTGTTTCCCAGTTGTGTTATCGTGAACGGATACAGGATCGACGATCTGCGAACCGCTAGGCCTGTCGAAACAATAGGATGAAAAACAAGTGACTGAACGCACGGATACCCTAGACTCTCTTTCTACCACGCCTCAGCAAACTGCGGCTCCCGCAGCGCTCGACCCGATTCGAGTTGCTTGGAGATGGAAGTGGTTGATTGCTCTTGGAGCCGCAATCGGTGCGGGCTTGGGCTATCTTGAATGGACCAAGACCCCCACGTCATACGTTGCTTCTGCTCGACTGCAAGTGACGATGCCACTTCCTGTCGCGATCGATGAACTGGAACTTGACACGATTGCCAAGTTGTCGGCAGGCCGCACACGTGCCGATGACGAGATGATTATCAAGAGCGCGAACGTTCTGAAGATGGCGGTAGCCGATGCAGAACTGAGCAGTTTTCCTGAGTTCGCTGGATGGGACGACATGTCCATCGTCCGGGCCATTCAAGGCGGCTTAAGGATTGAACCTGCCTCGAAAGATTTGCAAACCACGGTTGTTAACATCTCCTACACCTCGGGTAATCCGAAATTGTCAGAAGCGGTCGTCGGCGGTGTTATCAGCGGCTACAACTCGTTCCTTGGTGCCGACCACAAGAAAGTTGGTAACGAGATCGTGAGCTTAGTTAATAAAGTTCGCGAGGAGATGGACTCTCGCTATCAGAGAATCTCTACCGAGTACGCTGCGTTTCGCAACGAAGCACCACTGTATTGGATTGGAGGAGAGGGTAGGGATCCCTATGCGGAAAACTTGGCTTCGATTCTTTCCAAATTAAGTGACATCGATCTAGAACTTACCTTACAGCAGGGAAAAATTCGTACCGCAGAAGAAGCTTTAAAGTCAGGGAGGCCATTAGAGGGAGTCTACCTGATGCTGACTTCTGATGGAGGAGGCTTATCTACTTCCTCTAAAACCGAAAAGAAAGTTGATGAAGCGAGTAACTTCAAAGTAAGAGCTGAAGACATACGCGAAGCTCAACTTTTTGAATTGCGGATGAAGGAAAAGAACTTACTGGAAACGGGCCTTGGCGAAAATCATCCCAATGTCGTTTCCATAAGGCGAGAAATTCGCTCTTATGAAGAACTTGCGGCGAAACTCGAGGACACAGCACGATTCAAAGCTGAATCAGCACCTGTGGAAACCGAGCAAGAGTCGTTCGATACGAAAGCTCTTCGTACGAATATCGATGCGATTATTAGTGGACTCAAGGAAACAATTGTTAGCCTACAAAATCAACGCAGTGAGTTAGAAAAATTCCGGGAAGATAACGAACGGAAGTCTCGCGAACTGCAGTCCGTTGTCAATAAAAATCAAACTTATCTAGATCAATTGAAGTCGACCCAAGAGGTCATCGCTAGTATCACCGCGACACTGGACAAGATCAGTGTTGTACCTGAATCGAGCAGCCGTACGATGCAAGAGCTAGATCGATTCGCGGCCTCTCCTTCCCGTGCCTCAATGAATCGTTTTCTAACGATGTGGTCGGCGGGAGGGGCTCTATTGTGCGGTGCCTTAGGTTACTTGCTCAGCTTTGCGGACCGACGCTACAAGGGACCCGAGGATGTGATTCGCGAACTGGGGCGACCTATCTGGGGCCAAATTCCACTTATGGATACGAAGGGGATCGAGAAGAAAGATTCAAAGATCGATCCCGCGATTGTTGTCTATCATCGTTCAAAATCGACGACTTCCGAGTCCTTCCGTGGCGTTCGAACTTCGCTCTACTTCGGCAACCGAGCCGGTGATCTTAAGTTGATCCAAGTCACAAGCGCATCACCTGCTGATGGTAAATCGACTTTGGCAGCCAACTTGGCGGTATCGATTGCTCAGTCGGGTCGCAATGTTGCCCTGGTCGATTGCGACTTCCGTCGCCCACGCGTTGACAAAATTTTTGGTATTGAAAATAAAATTGGTCTCTCCACCTTAATCGCAGGCAATGCAGAGCTGACCGATATTCAGGTTTCATGCGAAGTGCCGAACCTAACCTTGATTCCTTCGGGTGCTCGCCCCTCGAATCCTGCAGAATTGCTCAGTAGCGAGCAGTTCGCGAATGCTTTGGAAATGCTGCGTGAGAAATTTGACTACGTGATTATCGATTCACCACCGATCCTTGCGGTATCGGATCCAGCAAACATTGCTGCGAAGGTAGACGGCACGTTGATGGCCTTACGTTTGCGTCATAACGACCGAGCTCTCTCAACCCGCGCACTTAAGATGCTGTCCGCCATCAGCGCTAATGTTCTTGGCGTGGTCGTTATCGGCGTCACCGGCAACGGCAGCAACTACGGCCGCGGCTACGGCTACGGCTCCTACGGCAACTACGGCGACTACGGCCGCGGTTATGGCTATGGATACGGCTACGGCTACGGTTACGGTGAATACGGCAAAAACCCCTACAAGTCCTACTACGACATCCCCGACGCCGACGACAAGAAGAAGGCCACGAAGATTTCGAAGAGCTAACTTAAAATCCTGTCCCCTCTCCAGTACTCTGGAGAGGGCTAGGGTGAGGCCTTCACATTACCAGAATTACAGAGCATCAATCTTAGGTTACCGTCCCCTCTCCAGTACTCTGGAGAGGGTTAGGGTGAGGCCTTCACATTACCAGAAGAACAGAGCACCAATCTTAGGTTGCCGTCCCCTCTCCAGTACTCTGGAGAGGGTTAGGGTGAGGCCTTCACATTACCAGAAGAACAGAGCACCAATCTTAGGTTGCCGTCCCATCTCCATTACTCTGGAGAGGGTTAGGGTGAGGCCTAAACTGTACCAGAAGAACAGACAACCAGTCCCAAGTTGCCTCTTCTCACCCGTACTCGGCTGACGCCTTCACGTTACCAGAATCACAGAGCTTAAATCTTCAATTGCCGCCTCCTCTTCAGTACCCTGAAGGGGCCTCCAAAAAATGCCAGTCGCTTTAATCACCGGAATCACCGGTCAAGATGGCTCTTACCTTACCGAGCTTCTTCTAGAAAAAAACTACACCGTACATGGACTAGTTCGGCGCAGCTCCAACACCGTACGACAACGTCTTGACCATTTAACCGTCGACGAATCGATCTACAACAAACGACTTTTTCTGCACTATGCCGACCTCGACGACACCACGACCGTACGTCGTATTTTGACTCGAATCAGCCCTGATGAAGTCTACCACTTAGCCGGCCAATCCCACGTTGGTCATTCGTTCGATATTCCTGAGTCGACCTGCGAATTCACCGCGATGGGTACCTTGCGATTGCTCGAAATCATTCGCGACTTGAACCCACGCCCCAAGCTCCTTCACGCCAGCAGCAGCGAGATTTTTGGAACTCCAACTGTAACACCGCAAGACGAAACAACACCGATGAATCCGGTGACACCGTATGGTGTTGCCAAAGCGTTTGCGACCCAAATGGTTCGCGTCTATCGTCAAGCGCACGGTTTCTTTGCGTGCAATGCAATTTGTTACAACCACGAATCACCCCGTCGAGGCGAATCGTTTGTCACGCGCAAGATCACTCGTGGAGTCGCCAGCATCAAGCTTGGACTTCAAAAGACAATTACGCTCGGAAACATTGATACTTCGCGCGACTGGGGTTTCGCGAAGGATTATGTCGAAGCGATGTGGCGGATGTTGCAAGGTGACCAACCGAACGACTACATCCTTGCCACCGGCCGCCCCCACACTGTCCGCGACTTTCTCGAGAGAGCCTTTGCCGCCGTCGACTTACCATCACAGCCTCACATCACCATTTCACCTCAACTTTATCGTCCGTTAGAAGTCACATCCCTTGTAGGAAATCCATCCAAAGCCAAACATGACCTCGGCTGGGAAGCCACCACCAGCTTCTCCACCCTCGTCCACCTCATGGTCACCCACGACCTCGAAGACCTCTCCCGCCCCCGCTAGAGTGCTTCTCCTGTCCCCTCTCCAGTACTCTGGAGAGGGCTAGGGTGAGGCCTAACCCATACCAGAGGAACAGAGTCCCAGTCGTGTTCGACTCTTTTCTCCAGTACTCTGGAGAGGGCTAGGGTGAGGCCTAACCTTTACCAGAAGAACAGACCTACCTCCTGTCCCCTCTCCAGTACTCTGGAGAGGGCTAGGGTGAGGCCTACCCTTTACCAGAACAACAGATCTACCTCCTGTCCCCTCTCCAGTACTCTGGAGAGGGTTAGGGTGAGGCCTAACCTTTACCAGAAGAACAGAGTCCCAGTCGTGTTCGACTCTTTTCTCCAGTACTCTGGAGAGGGTTAGGGTGAGGCCTATCCCATACCAGAAGAACTGAGTTTTAATCTCCGGTAACTATTATTCTCCAGTACTCTGGTGAGGGCTTGGCAAGGTTCTCTTTGCCCACGTCAACAACTCCATTCACCACCCCAACTCCTTACCCTCCACCTACCCATGTTCGACCTTTCCATCATCGGTCTCGGCTACGTCGGCCTCCCCTTAGGCCTGCAGTTCGCTAAACGCGGCTGCCGTGTCCTGGGCCTGGACATCGATCCAGCGAAAGTCGATGCGATCAACAGCGGTCGATCCTACATCCATCACATCAGCGAAACGCACATCCAAGAACAAGTATCCTCCGGCCACTTAACCGCCTCGACCGACTTCTCCCGAGTCGCCCAGTCCGATGCGATCATCATCTGCGTCCCAACGCCACTCAACAAAAATCGCGAACCTGATATCTCGTACATTCTTAAAACCGGCGAAGCGATCGGACCTCATTTGAAACCTGGCGTACTTGTTGTACTTGAATCCACAACTTATCCCGGCACAACCGACGAAGATCTACGAGAAGTACTCGAGCGTCGCTCCGGCCTAAAAGCGGGTGTCGACTTCCATCTCGCCTTTTCCCCCGAGCGTGAAGATCCTGGCAACCCCGAAAGCAAAGTCGCACGGATCCCCAAAGTTGTCGGCGGTTTAACCCCAGCCTGTCTTGAAAAAGCAAAAGCTCTTTATCTGCGTGCGGTCGATGAAGTAGTACCGGTAAGCAGTTGCCGCGCGGCCGAAGCGACAAAGCTTTTGGAAAATATTTTTCGCAGCGTAAACATCGCTTTAGTCAACGAACTGAAAGTCGTTTACGACGCGATGGGCATTGATGTTTGGGAAGTGATCAATGCAGCGAAAACGAAACCGTTCGGATACATGCCTTTTTATCCTGGGCCGGGCTTAGGTGGCCACTGTATCCCGATCGATCCGTTCTACTTGACGTGGAAAGCCCGCGAGTACGGTCAGACGACACGTTTTATTGAACTGGCGGGTGAGATCAATACGGCGATGCCGCAGTATGTGATCAAGCGTTTGACCGATGCATTAAACGCAGTGCGCAAACCGCTCAACGGCAGCCGAATCTTAGTTGTCGGCCTAGCCTACAAAGCGAACGTAGACGACGATCGCGAATCACCTAGTTACGTGTTGATGGACATGCTCAAGAAAGCTGGAGCAAGTGTCTCTTACTACGATCCCTACGTACCCGTGATTCGTCCAACGCGCGAGCATCCGCATTGGGCTGGAGTGAAAAGCATCTCCTGGACCCAACCTGAGGTCTCCAGTTTTGATGCGACTGTGATCTCCACAGCGCACAAGAATGTCGACTACTCGCAACTACTCGACTGGTCCACGCTCGTGATCGACACTCGTAACGCACTCGCCCCCTTCGCTCCCAACCCAAAGATTGTGAAGGCCTAGTAGGGTGTCGTGCAGTCGGCTCCGAAAACACACTTGACACCTTAAATCCACTCACCATCAATTCACGGCATCCTCACCAAACACCTGCCGACGTAACGCACCGTCTGTACCGACTCTCCGCTGAACTAAACCTCATTTACCGCGAAACACTCAGCTTCTAACCACGAATAACCGACCAACAATCAATCCCCCATCATCCTTGTCGATGAAACTCCTTCGTACCCTATCCCTTCTTCTCTTCCTTGTGATCTTCTGCGGCATTACTCTTCTTGCCGCCTGGAGTCATCAAAACAAGGAACTTTACCCAACTGGAAAAGCCGCCTTGCATTGGCGTCCTCTCGTCAATCCATGGCGAATGAATAAAGACGTTGTAGCCTACTACTCGTTCCAAGACGAACAGCTTGACAAAGGCCAACTCCGAAATCGAAAGACGATTTTTCCAACGACAAAAGCAGACTTTAAATTTTCCCAAGAACCGATTCCATGTCGCGTTGTAGAAGGTCGTTGGCCCGGCAAGCAAGCAGTTGAGCTAGATAAGGGAGCCATTCGCTTACCACCAACCGGAGTCGACACGGAAACATTTGCGCTGAGCTTTTGGATTCGTCACTCGGGACTCGGTGGAGTTTCTGGTGATAACGTTGGAAACGCTGCTTCGATTATGGCAGCCAGCAGCGGAGCTTGGCACGGCTGGCGAATTGATCTTTTGTTTCCATCCAACCGTATTGTCTTCAACATTGCTCGTAAGCGGGGTCAACCAACAGTCGCCGTGGTGAGCGCGCTTCGAATCCCGCCGCGTACATGGACCCATATTGCGGTCACCCGAGAGCCAACAAAAATTCGAATTTTCGTCAACGGCATGCTCACGGGTGAAACACAACACGATATCGAACACCTACCGCTTCCCCAGGGTAGCAGCCTTAAGCTGGGATATACCGGCAACGGTTTAAGTTCTGCCGTCGTCCAATTCGACGATTTACTGGTCTTATCTTCCATCCCTCCGATGTCATTTTTTTTAGCCCAAGCGCAGCTTCAATCTAACGATCAGTTACCTTACATGGATCAGTGGGAGAAAATTACTGAGTCGTTTTTCGCTCGTGATTATGAAAAGGCAATTAAGCAATCACAAGATATTAAAAAACTACTTTCGGAAAGCTCCCTATTTAGACCTTGGCTCGACTTTCGCATAGGTGAAGCTTATTCCCAGTTACACAAATTCGATTCAGCCTTGGCTTGCTATCTCGACATACGAATGAATAAAAACGCCCCGGAAAATATTCGCATGCAAGCCCTCCATGAATACTTGTTGCTCCACGAGGGAGTCAACGACGACTCGGATTCGGATTTTTATTCATACAAATCCGCAAAAAATACGGAGGTCGTCTATAGCGAAATCGCTCCTGCTTCTTACAGATACCTGAATGCCATGTCGGATTACGACTACTATATACCTTTAAATGAATCTAAAATGCAAACGGTGGAATAGAAGGGAATGATATCATCACTACCCATGTCACTGTAATGCGATAAGACGAGATACAACTTTTACATTCACTGACTATTTAACACCCATAACATCTTATCCAAAAACACTTTCACCATCTTTGACCGTAGTAACCCTAATCATTAAATCAACCTGTATTGGAACGGTCTTGCGATAAGCCTGGAGTAAAACGCTTTAAAAAACCCGCGTTCAACCTAGAAGCACGACTTTATTAATGTCTACAGAATTCACGAAAAACATCCCCTTATCGTCTCTCACCGAACGAGTCATCTCTCCGCATGATGGCCTAGATGCCTTTCGTTACAACCTGATATCGCTGGTCAAGGAATGGCCATTTACCAGACATCTCGCTTACCGGATTTTCATTCGCGATACACAAGCGATGTTTCGTATGAGCTTTCTTGGATACTTCTGGCTCATCGCTCCCGCTCTCGCCAATACACTAGTATGGGTATTACTGAGCAACTCTGAAGTTGTAAAAATCGACAGTGGAAATGTACCGTATCCGCTCTTTGTCTTTGTCGGTACGTGGCTTTGGACTGCTTTTAATTCGTGCCTAGTTAGTAGCCTCGGACTTGTTGACGAAGCCAAGTCCACCTTGGTAAAAGTTAATTTCCCAATAGAATCGATTCTATTAGCTGGCTTCGGAAAAAATCTACTCACGGTACTTATCACTGGCATTGGATTGATTCCTTTCCTCATCTTATATCCAGTTACACCTAAATTAACCATGATATTGTTTCCGTTTGAACTAATAATGGTGATGTTGTTTGGAGTTGCAATAGGTTTATTTTTTGTCCCTATTGCTGCGTTATTTTCTGATATTTCTCGAACTATCCACCTAGCACTTCGCTTTGCATTCTTTTTAACTCCTGTGATCTATCCGATTCCTGCACAAGGATTGACTCGCACTCTGATACTGTCAAATCCAGTCAGTGCAATGATCGTGACGCCACGCTGGTCTTTACTAGGCGGCGAAGAACCCGCGGTAATTCTCTTCATTTCCTTTTCGCTGCTCGCAATTATTCTACTTTTCATGTCACTTCTCGCCGTCAAAGTTGCCCTCCCTCATATCTTGGAGCGTCTTAGCGGAACCTAATCCTTGATCGGTTTCCGAATACCATTTTTATTTTTTATGAGTGAAGTCTTAATCGAAGCTCAGGATGTATCGAAGAAGTTTTGCCGCTCGCTGAAACGCTCGCTGATCTATGGAATGTCGGATGTTCTTCACTCCCTAAATCCCTGGGCAACTTCGAAGGAAGCTGGCAACACATCCCCAGTCTCCGATAATCAACTTCGTCCCCAGGAATTCTGGGCTCTAAGGAATATCAGTTTTCAGGTGAGACGCGGAGAATGCCTTGGTTTGATTGGGCATAATGGAGCCGGTAAAAGTACGCTACTGAAAATCCTCACCGGCGTCATTAGACCCGATCGGGGAGAAGTAAGAATGCGTGGAAGAGTAGGGGCTATGATTGAGCTTGGAGCAGGTTTCAACCCACTCCTAACCGGCCGCGAGAACATCTACAACCAAGCAGCCCTTCTTGGATTCACGCAAGAGGAAGTTCGCCGCAAGTTTGACGACATCGTAGATTTCTCCGAAATCCCCCACGCCCTTGACATGCCCCTTCAAAACTACAGTTCCGGCATGAGGGTTCGACTGGGTTTCTCGATCTTTGCCCATCTAGAACCCGATATTCTACTTATCGACGAAGTTTTAGCGGTAGGTGACGTCGGCTTCCGAATGAAAAGCTTGAACAAGATGTCTGAGCTTATGAATCGCTGTGCCGTCGTTTTTGTAACCCACTCCATGCCTCAAGTTTTCCGCATTTGCAATGATGTGATGCTGCTTGGTCATGGAGCCATCCAACACCATAGCCGAAATGTCGCGGAAGGAGTTGCAGCTTACTTTAAGGAATTCCCGGGAGGCGAGGAGACAGTCACTGGAAGTGGGGAAGCCAAAGTCATCGATGTAAGGGCTAAAACAACATCTTCCTCAACTTCGCTTCACGGTGAAATGATCGTTCATTATGGAGACGATATCGATATCGACATCACTCTTAAACTTGAGGAACCTTACCGCAGTGGAAAAATGCAACTACTGTTCTGGAATATGGAACTTCAACCTGTGATGGACGTCATGTCCCGTCATCTTCAGGGTTATGAATTTTACACCAATGAAGATGGTAGCTGCAAGCTATCAGTAACAATCAAGCAACTGATGCTCAATGCAGGAAAATATAACGTCAGTGCGATTATTCTTTCTAAAGACCTGAAGGTGCTTTGCCGTCACGACAATGCGATCAGTGTCACCGTCCAAGCCAATTGCGCCAGCGGAGCGAATATCATTCTACCGGCAGAATGGCAGACAAAAGCTATTGAACCGACGACTTTCTAAATTGTTACCACTCATTAGTCAACAACCAACATGAAAACATTAATCCTATGTGGCGGGCAAGGTACGCGTATGCGCGAGGAAACCGAGTATCGCCCGAAACCATTGGTTGACGTAGGTGGCAAACCTATCCTCTGGCATATCATGAAGATTTACGCGTATTATGGCTTCTATGATTTTGTGCTGTGCCTTGGCTATCGCGGAAATATGATCAAAGAGTATTTCTTGCAATACGAAGCTATGAACAACGACTTCACGATTTCGCTGGGAGCTCAAAAGGCTATTGAATTCCACGAAAACCACAAGGAGTCGGGTTTTAAAGTTACCCTGGCCGACACGGGCCTGCACACCATGACGGGCGGTCGTGTTCAAAAAGCAGCCAAGTACATTGACGAGGATACTTTCCTTCTTACCTACGGAGACGGTGTCGCGGATGTGGATATTGGCAAGCTTCTTGCTTTTCATCGCTCCCACGGAAAGCTAGCCACACTTACCGCGATGCGTCCATCATCCAGATATGGCATGCTGCAATTCGACTCCGATGGACTTGTTGAACGCTTCGCAGAGAAACCGAAAGCCGATGGATGGGCGAGCGCTGGTTTTTTTGTTCTGCACCGCAGCGTAGTCGATTACTTGGATGGACCGAATTGCGTCTTCGAACAAGCCCCCCTCGAAAGACTCGCTCTCGAAAACCAACTCGTCGCCTACAAACACGAAGGCTTTTTTTACGCGATGGATACCTATCGGGAATATCAATACCTCAATGAATTATGGGACAAAGGACAATCGCCCTGGAAAGTCTGGGCATAATTCGTATCACCCATGTTTTCTGACTACCAAAACAAAAGAGTCTTTGTCACGGGACATACCGGCTTTAAGGGAAGCTGGCTTTGTCAATGGCTCCTATCAATCGGTGCTAGCGTAAAAGGCTATGCTCTTGATCCTCCAACCCAACCGTCGCTTTTTGAATCTCTTGGACTATCGGAGCAAATAATCGACGTCCGCGCCGATATTCGCGATCGGCAGCGACTCAATTCAGAACTTATAGACTTTCAACCACATTTCGTCTTCCACCTCGCTGCACAGCCACTCGTTCGATACTCCTACTCCAATCCGCTGGAAACTTACGAAACCAACGTTATGGGGACCATCTATCTTTTAGATGCGCTTCGACAACTCGCTGCTCCATGTGCCTCGGTCATGGTCACTAGCGATAAATGCTACGAGAATCGAGAATGGCTATACGGTTACCGCGAAGAAGATCCTATGGGCGGGAGCGACCCATACAGTAGCAGCAAAGGAATGGCTGAACTCGCCATTTCGGCGTATCGCAAATCCTATTTTAAAGATAGCCCCGTTCGAATTAGTAGCGCACGGGCTGGCAATGTCATCGGTGGCGGTGACTGGGCGTTGGATAGAATCATCCCGGATTGCATTCGCGCCTGCCAGCAGCAAATCCCAATCGAAGTGCGAAACCCCGAAGCCACTCGTCCTTGGCAACATGTGCTCGACCCGCTTTCAGGCTATCTTTTGCTCGGCTCGAAGCTACTTAAGACTGAAACCAATGCTTCGTATCGAACACAACTTGAACATGGCTTTAACTTCGGCCCACCGAATGATTCCAATCGAACGGTTCGCGATGTGGTAACCGCACTGCTTGAGCACCTCCCGGGAAGATGGATCGACAAATCGACGATAAATGCTCCCCACGAAGCGCGTTTTCTTCATCTTTCGACGGACAAAGCCAATAAACTGCTTAGTTGGCAATCGAAATGGAATTTCGCCGAGTCGATTCGCCGCACTGCGGACTGGTACCACTGTCACATGAGCGGTGGCGATGTTCGCTCGCTTACGCAAACACAAATTGAATTGTTTGCTGGGTAGCCCCATTCCACTAGAACGCGTCTTAGTCACAGGAGCTTCCGGATTCATTGGCTCTTTTGTCACCAAACAACTTCTGCGTCGCGGCATCTATACGGCGGTTCTACAGCGCGATGAAACCGTAGGAGCAAGACTGAGCGATATTAAAGATCAATTGACGATTATAAAACATGACACTCGAAATTCGGCATCATTCCATGAAGCACTAACAGCTTTCAAACCGCAAACGGTAATCCACCTAGGCTGGGCAGGTGTTGGAAACTTCGATCGCAACTCCTTACGCACGCAAATCTCAAATCTTGAATTCGCGCATGAACTTATCGAAGCGACACGCGCCGCCGGTGCGCAGCATTGGATAGGAGCGGGTAGCCAAGCGGAATATGGCCCAAAGAATCATGCCATCAGCGAAAAGGACCCGACCGACCCAACGACTCTATATGGAGCCAGTAAATTAGCCGCGTACCACCTGACCAAAACCCACTGTAGCTTGCTGGGCTTGAGACATTCTTGGCTTCGCATCTTTTCTACTTATGGCCCCGGCGACAACGAACACTGGATGATACCGTCGCTAATAAAACAACTTTTACAGGGTCACGAACCAAGCCTAACAGCTGGCGAGCAATTGTGGGATTATCTTCACGTTGAGGATGCCGCCTGTGCTTTTATCGCAGTCGCAGAAGGTCAAGTGGAAGGTGTTTTTAATCTAGGTTCAGGTGAAGCGCATTCGCTACGGCATACCATCGAGCAAATCCGGGATCTGATCAATCCAAATGCAAAGCTCGGCTTTGGAAAACTCCCCTATCGCCCAGACCAAGTGATGCGATTACAGGCCGATGTTCGCCTTTTAACCAAGGCAGCAGTTTGGAAGCCATTGATCACAATCAAAGAAGGCCTCAGAGATACCGTCGAATGGTTTTCAAAACAATACGTTAACCAGCCAACCAAGCCTTAGATCTGGCCGCCTAGTAAAATCATTACCATAGGCTAATTGATAGTTTGCGCTGATTCCAAAGTAACCCTCAACCGCAACTATCTAGCATTACCCCCAACCTTTTTGAGCATGTATTGAATGGCAAGTGAAACTCTACCAAACGGTGCTTACTCTGATCGCCACAGCCATAAAGACAAAAACGCTTACTATCTAGCCGAAGAAGCTTTTCGGAAATCTTCAATTCCACTACTCGATAAACTCGAAACTTTCAGCCGATTTGCAACAAAACGCTCGCTTGCTCGATTCATTGCAAAACAAAAACTATTCGAACAGGTATTGCAGATCAACGGCAACATTGTCGAGTGTGGTGTTTTTAATGGCGCGGGGCTTTTTACGTGGTTGCAACTCTCCAATATCCTTGAACCTATCAATTACACGAGAAAGATCGTCGGGTTTGATACGTTTGAAGGATTCCCCGAGGTTGATCAAATAGACAACATTGGAGTTTTGCAAAGCAAGAAGGGAGACCTGAAAGGTAGCTCGCTTGAAGAGCTTCAAATATCAATTGACAAATACAACAATGAGCGTCACTTATCCCATATACCTAATGTCGAGCTAATCAAGGGTGATTTTAATTTAACTGCAAGTGAATACCTTGATCGCAATAAACATGCGATCATTTCACTCCTCTACCTTGATTTTGATCTTTATGAACCAACCAAGAAAGCGCTATCCGTTTTCTTACCTCGTATGCCCAAGGGAAGTGTTATTGCTTTTGACGAATTAAATTGCAACTCATTTCCAGGTGAAACACTGGCCTTCGACGAGGTCATTGGGATTCGAAATCATGAAATCCGTCGCTTCCCGTTTGATCCTTGGATATCCTACATAATACTCTAAAATTCTATCTATACGAATCGCCCTATCAGTAGATAACGGAACTGCGATTCAAGTACCAAAGAGCTTGTGACATTCGATCCAGTACCTCTTCAATCCTATGATGAACAGCCGGCAACTTGCTTCTAGAATTTGCGTCCATTCATTAAGAATGGTCCATCGCGCAAACTCGTCGCACATTGGCGGTTGTTTGTCGATGGCGGATCTGCTAGCAGTTCTTTATGGCGATATCATGAACATTCGCGCCGATCAACCCGACTGGCCACAGCGCGATCGATTTATCCTTAGTAAAGGCCACTGCACCGCGATTTTATACGCCCTTTTAGCTGAGCTAGGTTTTATCTCAATTGAGGAACTGGAGGAATACGGAAGAGACGGATCGAGACTACTCACGCATGTGAGTCATAAAGTACCCGGTGTCGATTTTTCGACTGGTTCACTCGGCCATGGCTTACCATTCGCTTGCGGAAAAGCCTTGGCAGCTAGACGCCAAAACCTAAATTGGCGAACTTTTGTGATGCTATCAGACGGTGAATTAGATGAGGGAAGTAACTGGGAAGCAATTCTCTTTGCCGGTCACCATCGCCTAGGTAAGTTAACGGCTATTATTGACTACAACAAGATTCAAAGCCTTGGAAATGTTGCGGACGTTATTGACCTCCATCCACTTGCTGATAAATTTCGCGCGTTCCGCTGGGAAGCAATTGAAATCGATGGACATAACCACCCAGAGATTCACCAAGCCCTATCGCAAAATCGTTCCTCCGATTCGGCCCCTCTGGCAGTAATCGCTCACACGACCAAAGGGAAGGGAGTGGACTATATGGAAAACAACTTAAAGTACCACTACTCAGCTCCCCGCACGCCAGAGCAATTACAAAACGCAATCGATCAATTGGAGTCTTTGAAACCTTGAGAACAGCGTTCATTGAGCAATTGATTTCCGAAGCACGAATTAATCCTCGAATCTTCCTTGCGGTGGGAGACCTTGGCTATTCGGTCGTCGAACTATTTGCGAACGAATTCCCAGATCGATTCTTGAATGCAGGAGTTGCCGAACAGAACATGACTGGCATGGCGGCCGGCCTTGCGTCCGAAGGTTACCATGTATTCACCTATAGCATCGGAAACTTTCCGACGCTCCGATGCCTGGAACAGATCCGTAACGATATTTGCTACCACAACTTGCCCGTGACAGTTGTCGCGGTCGGGGCGGGAATGGCTTATGGAAACATGGGCTATTCCCATCACTGCGTCCAGGATATTGCGGCCTTGCGAGGCCTACCCAACCTAACCTTATTGTCGCCCGCCGATCCTGGCGAAACGAAACATTGCGTGAGATGGCTTAGCCAGAACCCAGGGCCCTCCTATCTACGCCTTGGTAAAGCTGGAGAACCAGAAGTTCATTCGTTACCTCCGAATTTATCAGGCCCCTTGTGTATTAAGTCCTACAACGGAAGCATGGCCATAGTTGGGACTGGATCCATACTTGCCGAAGCCCTCCGCGCCGCTACCATATTGGCCGACAGCGGAGTTTTCGTCGACGTATTTTCACTCACCAAGCTAACTCAGCTTGCAGATCAAGACATAAGTCCGCTTAGTCGTTATCGAGCCATTTTTACCATTGAAGAACACGTGTCCGCAGGCGGCCTAGGTGAGATGCTCCGAATGCTTCTACCATCGACCTTTTATTTCCAAAGCCTTACTATTCCAGATACTCTCTGCTCATCGGTAGGGTCACAGTCTTGGCTCCGAGAGGGTGCGAAACTAGATTTTGCGGGAATCGTCTCGTCGATTGAAACTTTTTCGAAAAATGATGGCGGCTGAACCACAACCTCTTCTTTCAATTTGCATCCCGACTTACAACCGAGCAAAGTTCCTGCGAGTTATGCTGCAGGCGCTATTGCCCCAGGTTGGCGATTGCGGAAAGGACGTTGAAGTTTGGATCTTAAATAATGGGTCTACAGATGATACATTGCAGGTTTTAGAGGAATCACGCAGCCTTGGACCATTCCAGGTTAAAAATCAGCCGGAAAACATAGGTCCAGCCCGAAATATAGTCGACGGTCCCAACAAATTGGCGCGAGGGGAATACACTTGGATTCTAGGAGATCATAATCTACTACGTCCCAAAAGTTTAAAATACGTGCTGGGTAGACTTAGAGAAAGCCAATCGTTCGATGTTCTGTACGTAAACTTTCAAGTAGCAATCTACCCAGATCACTGGCCAGAGGATGCTTGGGGAGGTTACAAAGGTCCCTTCCTCTATATCGGTAACCCAGAAATAAATGACGGCCCGATCGCACACTGGTACGAGTTACTAAGGCCAACTAGTGCCGCCTGTACTCAAAATTATGTACATATAGTACGCACACGTGTCTGGCGAGATTTTTGGCGCAGCATCGAAATTAGCCCTGATTATTCCTCTTCCCTAACAACCTATCCTCATACGATGACTCTGGTACAGACGCGACTCCAAAGCCAAGCCATGATCATCTCCACGCCGTGCTTCACTATTTTCCATGGCGCTCAGTCCTGGGGAAACCCCAGGACACGAATCAAGGTTTACTTTGTAGGCCTTTGTGAACTACTGCGCACGCTGGAGAGCAAAGATATCCCTAGGTCAATCACAAAGTCCCTATGGAATCATTTCTTCTACCCCGAGTCTACTTACGTCGTCTTTCATGCATTAGAAAACCTGGGAAGAATCCGAGGAATGCTCCTTGTGATTCAACATTTAGGCCTAGACCACAAAGGTTGGCTCGCATTCTTTTGGGGACTACTTAGATATTACCTTCCTGGGATTTATCACGCTACAACGAGTGATTTGAATTACTCGACAACTTACCGTGCATGGTATCTATATAATTGCAGACCTGTTCGCTGGATGCGGAACCTCATATTTAAAGATGGGTGATCACGAAGTACAGAATTCGAAAAATAGCCCTACATTCTATGTCACTATTAACTCTGTTGTAACTTCGCCAAAAAAAGCCACTCCCAGAACCGCAACTGTCCCACATATTTAGGGGACGATTAAAAAGATCCTCACAGCAAGAATTAGAGAAAGCAGCGAACGAACTGACGATGATCACACGTCGACTCCTTGGATATCAACGTAGACTATTCCACGAATGGAGAATGCTCTGCTACAAATACGACGGATTCCGTGATCACAACTATTACTCGTCTTTGATTAAGCAACTTGAAAATCAACCACCTAAGATATTGATCGGCCCTAATTCTGCGGAGTTCGGTGGTGTAAAGCACCACATCGAGGCAATCGAACGATTTTCCAGTTTGAGCGTGATGCTTATGCCTTCAAAGCAGTATCGGTCTCGCTTGACCCCTTACCACTTTACTAATGTCTTTAACGATCATTTCAAATCATTTGTTCCCCGGGGCACTCGGGTTCTTCATTCTCACGTTTTCCCATGGTTCATGAATTGGTGCCACGATTGTTCCCAACATGGACTAACTTGGCTACACACTTACCACCTTAATTATTTCCCCGAGCATTCCGAAGGGCACCCTGATTACTGGCAACTAGAGATAAATCATGCCGCGACTACACTTGCAAAACAGGCTACTGCGAGAATTTCAGTTTCCAAATGGCAAGTCGAGTATTTCAAATCAACATACGATATCGATTCGATTTACATTCCCAACGGAGTCGATGTCACGATATGCGATAAAGCAAATCCTAAACGTTTCGTAAGACAAACAGGATTATCGAATTTCGTTCTTTATGTTGGAAGAAATGATCCAGTCAAGAATCCGCTGGAGTTCGTGAAGCTTGCCCAAGCGAATCCGAAAAGAAACTTCGTTATGATTGGCGGAGGACTCTCCTCAGAACTTCTTCAGAAAAAGTACCAACTAAAACCAACGAATCTGAAAGTTCTGGGATCATTATCGCTTCAGAGTACCCAAGACGCTATCGCAGCATCTGATGCTGTGGTGGTTACCAGCTATCGGGAGGGATTACCGACGCTGGTGATGGAAGTGATGGCGGCACAAAAACCGCTCGTGGTTCCCGACGAAGCAGGCAGTGCCGAAGCTATCGGGTTCGGAGAAGGTGGATTCATTTATAGCCTTGGAAATATCGATGACCTTTCGCGAAAACTGGAACAGTCACTCCAAAATTGCGAAATTGCCGAAAGAGCACGCGACCGAGTCCTACGGGAATACGACTGGCGAGTCGTAGCTCCTCAACTAGATAATCTCTACTCACAATTCTTGTAAATCACCTAGCAAAATGTCCTTCAAGACAAATATCAAACAGCTGGCGTGGAAACTTAGAAATAGCATTTTTAGCACTCCAGAGTGCAAAAACAATTTCCCAGCTGACTTCCTCGTCCGAAAAGGTGTGGTCGTACAACTCGTTGGCGGACTTGCAAATCAAATGATTTGCTACAAGCTTGGAAGATACCTATCGAGAAGCCAACACCGGACACTGATCCTAGATGCGAGTTTTTACAAAACCTTACCTGAAAACTCCAACCGAAATCTCCAACTGCTGCATCATGAGGTTCATTACGACATCTTTTTTGATGCTCCCTCTTTCGCCAATAAGCTCCTCGCTAATAGAACCGTGACGAGCATCACAGGCGAACCGTTTCATTCTTTCGAAGACACTGCAACCAAGCAAAAGGCTTTAAATTTAACACTCAGCGATTCAGACTTTCTGGTGATCGATATTTGGTCAAGCCTAACGTTACGTGAAATCGCAGATACTTATGCCAAAAAAAATAACATCTTGGCGGAATTGCGAGTTAACCCAAGCAACCACTTTGACCAAACTAACATGGAATTTCTTGAGAAGATAAAAGCGTCGGAAAATCCAGTGGCAATTCATGTTCGTCGCGGAGATTATGGCGCCGAAGGACGAGAAATGCTCTTGACGGACACCTACTACAATCGAGCCATAGTTTCTATGGAATCTCGCTTATCAAATCCCTGTTTCTTCATATTTTCGGACGACATTTCATGGTGCCGTAGCCATCTTCGGACCAAGTCTCCAATAGCCTTTATGGATTTCAATGACGAGCGTCATGGCTACAGAGACTTAGCACTAGCATCGCGATGCAAGCACTTTATCATGTCTAGCCTCTCCACGTTTTCGCATCAGATTCTGGAACTTAGCGAACCCTCCTCAACGAGAATAGTCATCCATTCAAGTAGGGATGATTTAGAGGTGAAAGAACATTGCAACCCAATAAGAAGATGACCTGGTTCGAATCGGTCCTTCACATGCTCCACTTCAGGGATTCTTCTTTATGAAGGAGTGGAGTCAATTACCTAGAAGACGTAACCGCATTTCCTAATCCCAGAGGACTACTGTAGAATTACCAACGCGATAAAACAAGTCGCGGAAAACTGCCGATTATACGCGGCATTTTGCAACAACACTCCAATGCGTTCTCAAATCAAACGTTTTATCCCCTCATTTTTGCTTAACGTACGACGAACGCACCTTATCAATCATCCACTTAAGAGGTTTGTCAGAGAATACAAGATAGCTCATTATAAAAAGCGGCATAAAACTATTTTTCTTACATTCGCTGACGGAATATCTTTCACATCAGACCGTATTGTCAAGCAAGCTAGTGCTATAGGCTTTTTCGATCGCATCATTGCACACTCGCGAACAACACTAGGAAATGATTTCTTGCATCGCTTTCGCACTCATCTCCAACACCAAAGAGGTTATGGATTTTGGTCCTGGAAACCTTCTATCATAGCTGAAACCCTAGAAACGATGAAAGACGGGGATTTCTTGGTTTATGCCGATTCGGGTTGCACTTTTTCCGATTATGCACGAGTAGCGTTAGAGGATATCTTACTGGTTTATATAAAGCAATCTCATGCCTTCTACCTACCAGATGATAGCAATAAGGACCACCTAATATCTCAGTGGACAAAAGCTGATGTACTATCTCATTTCGGCTACTTGAATGACAGAAAGGTTTTAAACACAAGACTTTGGGAAGCTGGTAGATTAGGGATATTTAAGTCACCCTCAACCGTGAAACTTGTAAAAAAATGGAAGTCGCTTTCCGAAAACATCCATTTTATCGATGACAGCCCATCAACAATTCCCGAGTTGACTATCTTTCGTGAGCATCGCCATGATCAATCACTTTTAAATCTGCTATTAGTCGACTTTACTTTCACTTCAGGACTAGAACATGCGATTTATGCGACACGCCTAAAACACTAGCAACTAGTTGGCAAGCGTGATCCCAATAACCTCAGAGTCCATAGCCTCAGGACAAAGCGATACTGCACTCACCGATGCGACGTGGGAGCGTCAGATCGTTTCTTTATGATTATCGCATACGTTATAAGCAGCATCCCAAACGGGAATTTTCGAAACTGCCTTATGGGTCATTCAATTTATCGCTGAGCCTTACGTTCACCGGACGAACTTAATGAAAGAGTATCCCTAGAAAATTCTTAGAAGAATGATTGGCTACAGGATACAGAGCTGGGAATTAATCTCAACTTTCGCTATGCTTTAATCGATGGATCGAACGAAACAGTTAAGATTATCTGGGAAAATTACTTCGAGAAAGAGGCTTCGCTCACACAAAAATGGATCGCGAAAAAGAGGGAACACAGAATTTGTAAACCTAACAAAACCGGATTGAGCTAGCTGGTGGAACGCGAGCAACTTGGCATGCCTCTACCGAGTCGCCGCATGCACAGCGGCCAAACAATCGCATTGAAAGCATTAGATCAAGCAAAGATTTGCCGGGTATTGCAACAGCAAAACCCCTAAACCGCCGATCTCTTTTTACGTTGGTAGGCTACACCTCTACGCACAACACTCCCGGATGGACCAAGAGAAAGACTACTTGTCCTGCAATAGACAATCCTTTACGAAAAGCTCTAATCAACACACTTTTCAAGCCGACTTGCACACGAACAACCTCATGCCAGCAAATACTTTAATGAAACAATTGACAAGGCGAAGTCATCCAAGAACCGTCGCCATTAAACGGAAATAAATGCTAATTCGCTATCGCAGGTGGATTGTCGACAGAACTATTTTTAGGGTTCGGCAACTTCAAGGACGGGTGGTTCGCTACAAACCCTACAACCCAACCTCTGAAGATTCTATGCACCTAGCCTACAGATACACTTGCCTGAAACGGGTTATAACCAAATCGATCTCAACTCCTACTTACCCTTCTCGCGTACAACCTTCCCCCGACGACTTAGGGTCAAGATATACCAAAAAGGGCGAAAGCCACGGAAGTAGGAGTAACAAGCCATGAATCTTCACGAAAAAAGAAAACGATTTCACTACATCGATGCACTACGTGGATTTTCATTCCTCAGCGTCCTTTGTGTTCACGTAGCTCAAACTACACAACTTGGTATAGGCCGCAACCTAACCGACTCTGGGCAGTACGGCGTCCAGATGTTCTTTATTATTAGCTCACTGACACTTACAAGAGCATTTCTAACTGACACCACACCAAACAATATTTTCCGTTTTTACGTACGACGCTTTTTACGGATTGCACCACTGTTCTGGACTGCCGCTGTTTTTTATTTCTTAATCACCCTACCAACCAGAGAAAATAGCTTCCAAATCAACTCCCTATCTGCGATAGCCCAATACTGGCGGACTCCTGTTTTTGACTTATACGGCTAGAGCCTCGGTGTGATTCTTTTCAAATTGATTCGGCGTTTGGTACTCCAACGATTGATGAATCCTGGTTGAATTATAAAACGTTTCGATGTACTTGAATACACTCCAACGAGCAGACTCAAGGTCTGGATAGGTTTCGAACTTGGTCCACTCGTTCTTCAGTGACCAGAAGAACCGTTCAGCGACAGCGTTATCATAGCAACAGCCCTTGCGACTCATCGAGCAAGTTATCTTCAAAGATTTAAGCAGTTGCTGATAGGTGTCGCTCGTGTACTGACAGCCCTGATCGCTGTGATGCAAGAGTTGGCCGCCATCGGGGCGTCGGTTCTCTATCGCTTGTTTTAACGCATCGCTGACAAGTGGTGTTGTCAGTCGCTCACTGATGGACCAACCGATAACTTTACGGCTAAACAGATTAATGACGACGGCTAGATATATCCATCCACCAAGTGTTGATAGGTATGTGATATCGGTGACCCATTTTTGATTTGGCGCTGTGGCTTCGAAGTTCTGATCAAGAATATTTTCTGCTGGTCGCTTGCTAGGATCAGCGACCGTCGTAGTCGGCTTGAATTTCCTCGACACACAGCTTTTCAGGCCCATTTCTTTCATTGCACGAGCCACCGTATTTCGACAGGCTGTCTCCATTCGACCGTCTTGCTTCATGACTTCAGCAATCTTTTGACTACCGTAGATCTCATGAGATTCCTCGTGTGCAACGCGCACAGCGGCTCGGATGGCAGAGCTGCGCTGAGCGCGAGGCCCAGGGGTGGCTCTCAGCGAATCATATAAGCCACTTTTACTCTCGTTAAGCACCTTGCACATTGTTGTCACTGGATAGGAGTCACGATGCGATTTGATCCAGGCGTACTTTACTGCGACTCCTTCGCAAAATACGCCGTTCCTTTTTTTAGTATTTCGCGTTCCAACTCGGCTTGTCGGAGTTGTTTGCGAAGCCGCTGAACCTCCGATTGCAACTCTGCAACCGTCGCATTTTCTCCGCAAGCTTCCGGCTCAAGCGCATATTTCGCATGCCATTGGCGTAGGCTACCTGGATTCACATTGACTGCCCTAGCAGCTGCAGTGAATGAATAGCCCTCAACAACAACTAGGTTGACCGCGTCTCGCTTAAACTGCTCGGTAAATGATCGCTTCTCTCGTTTATTGCTCTTCGACATTGGTGTCCTCCTAAACAGATTGCAAAATGCTTGTTAGGAGTCCGCCAATATTGGGCTATCGCAAACCCCTTTACTAAACTCAATCCTCTTCATAAGCAATATTAACGGAAGAAACTATTCAGGGGTTGTACCTGGCGAATGGTCCATATGCTGTGAAATTTATTTTTATATCACATTACCTCTTATCCTGAAATACATAACATCGCTTAGAAGAAGCATTATCTTTTCATTATCCGCCTTATTATTTATGATTTTAGCAAATTTCACATACAACTATTTAAGTATTTTAGAAGCCTCCTACTTCTGGTTTCCAAACCACCTACCAGTTTTTGCTGCCGGTATATCACTACATTTCATTTTAGAAGAGGAAAAAGCCACGAACCTATACAAGTATAACAATAGATATTTTTGGCCACTATCTTTCTTCACTATTTCCCTGCTGATACTGCCTCTCCAGAATTACTCCCCATACAAGCATCTTACCTACGTACCTTTTTTATGATTGCAATTACGGTTCTTGCCTCAGGTAGCTTCTTCAGCCGAAGCTCTTTTTTAACACTGCGATTACATTCCTGGGAAAAATAAGTTATAGCTGTTACCTGCTTCATTTCTTCGCAATTAAACTAGTCCATCCACTTATCGTGCATAACTTCCTAAAAGGTTCCCTTGGCCTTCTCGCTCAACCAGCTTACTTTTTTTCTTACATACTTTGCAGCATTGCTTGTTACCATTATCCTCGCTTCCCTAGCATTCTATTTTATAGAGAATCCAGTTAACACTTTTTCGAACACCTATTTTCAAAGCAAAACAATCGGCGATCGGAACTTCGCAAAATCACAAAAACCATCGCATCCACAAAAACCTATTGGTTATCCGTAATTTTCGATCCATCCGACATTTCCGTGGATTTGGTAGAATTCTCCGCTAAGCAGAACCATCGTGCAAGACAAAGAACTCTACGAGCAGATTTGGGGGCTTTCTTCCCCTTGGCAAGTTACAAGTGCTGAACTCGACCATGCTCAATTGTAGACTCGTGTTCGGGTGGATCATCCTCATGGTACGAAGTTCTGTTGTCCCGACTGCAACACAGAACTGCCATGCAACGATCATGCGGAGAAACGGAGATGGCGCCATCTTGATTCATGTCAATTCAAGACGATGTTGATCGCTAGACAACCTAGAGTTAATTGCCCGAAGCACGGTGTCAAAACAGTCCTTGTCCCTTGGGCCGAGAAAAACAGTCGCTTCACACTCATGTTTGTGAGGTTCGCCATCGACGTACTTTTCCCGCCCCAAACGTTAGCGGGAGCTAGCAGTCTATTGCGTACAGGTTGGGATGAAACCTGGTACATCCTGGAGAAGGCGGTCGGGCGAGGTAAAGCTCGCAAGAAGAATACCCCAATACCACGTATCGGAATCGATGAGAAAGCGTTTCGAAAAGGGCACAACTACATTACTCTAATCTATGACCTGGATCGTAGCACGGTAGAAGCGATTTCGGACGGTAACGATATTCACGCTGGAAACACTGCTTTTTCTCAGCTTTCCGAAGAATAACTGGCAGGCGTTGAAGCGATTGCCATGGATATGAGTGCTGCCTACGTAAAGAGTGCCAGGGAGAATATTCCACTTGCCGAAGAAAAGATTGTTAACGATCGATTTCACATTATGAAGATGGCAACCGAAGCGGCGGATAGGGTGCGAAAAGGAGAACATCGTCGCCTTCTAGAGCTTGGAGATCATCGACTCTCAGGAACAAAAATTCTATGGCTCACCGGATAGGAGAATCTAATCGATTCCCAACGCAAGCGATTCGATGAGGCTTACATTCGTCAGTTCGAAGCAGGCAAAGCTTGGGCTTACAAAGAGATACTTCGGGATCTTTGGCATCACGGTAAACCAGAAGATGTAACCCACTTCTTCAAAGACTGGTACAAACGAGTCATTCATACGAATCTAGAGCCACTGAAGAAAGTTACTCGTACCATCAAGGAGCGTTTAGCGAATGTCGTGAGCTACTGCTCTCTTATAATAACCAACGCGGTTGCTGAAGGGATTAACAGCAAGATCATGGCTATCAAACGAAGGGTCGGTGGCTATCGAAACCGCCAAAACTCCAAAACAGCGATCTACTTTTACTGCGGTGGACTCAACGTCTACCCACAACAATCCCGGATGGACCAAAAACTTCGAAGATACTGCAAGGCAACATTACGCAGTTGAGAACAGCCTGCACTGGTAGCTCGATGTGACGCTCAACTAAGACCGAAGCCAAATCCAAAAAGGACATGCCGATACAAATATCAGTACTCTACAACGGGCATCTTTAAGTATGCTAAAAAACGAAAAAACAGTCAATGTGGGAATTAAGAATAAGCGCCCCCACGCGGGATGGGATGAAAGCTACTTAGAGAAAGCCCTGTTAGGCTAACACCTTATGATGCAATCGCCCTGGCAACCCCACCAACAAAGTAAGAATAACCCTTTCGATGAATTATCTAAATCGACTTATTAATTTATCACACTCTTGCCTGAACCGTCTTTCGGATCTACAGCAAAGAGATTTCGTTTGCGTCACATTAATGGGCGGTCTCGGTAATCAAATGTTCCAGTATGCAACAGCACGCAGCCTTGCATACCGAAAAAGACTTCCGCTTTTACTCGACCTTTCATTCCTCAATGCGAACTCAAACCACACTGAATCATTCACCGCGAGACCCTACTCCCTCGATATCTTCCTAGGAAACAAAATAACGGTTCCGTGTGCTCCCGCAAAAAGACACCTGCGTGAAATCAAAGAAAACTGGCAACAAGATTCCATTCCTGAAATTTTACATCCACCCGAAAGTCGCGAGAGCTACATACTTAGCGGCTATTTCCAGAAATATCCTTACTTCCAATCATGCAAAGACAAAATTAAGCAAGACTTTAGATTTCGCTACCCCTTAGATGCCGAAGCAAAACAAATCAGCGAGCAGATTCAGCTTACCAATTCCGTTTGCATCCATGTTAGGCGCGGCGACTACATTCGCCCTTCCACACAAGCTTTTCACGGAATCATCGACATTGATTACATCAAACACTGTATTGCCCTAGCCTCGTCGCAAATCACAAACCCGGATTTCTATGTCTTTACCGATGACCCAGAGTGGTGCAACAACCACCTCCCCTGCCTCCCCAACATGGTAATTGCGTCACCAGAACTTGCCGGCTATAAGTCATCGCAGCATTTGCAACTTATGACGAAGTGTAAACATTTCATAATATCCAACAGCTCGTATTCTTGGTGGGCAGCATGGCTATCCGATTACCATAAGAAAACCGTATGGTACCCCAACCGCTGGTATCGCAACAAAGACGTTAACACAACTGGGCTATGCCCTGACGATTGGATTGGGATCCCATTGAACAGCTAAACTACCCAACTACACAACATGCAACTCAAACAACAGAAGAGCCTAATATTTCATTACCTGCCCTCCCAAAGCTCCGACAACCATTTTAACATCCTTTACCTAAATTATTTAACACAGTCGATACACCTAACACTTTCTGTTCGATTCTGACCTACAGCATCTACAAGATTGACAAAGATAACGCAACAGGGTAACACTCCTGCGGTAAATCTATTATGCACTTTTGATGCTTGACGATTCCTTTTCCTGACTTCACCTTGCTACTGTCCCATTTTTCGTCAATTGCTTTTTGAATAAACTCGTAGGTTTCGCAAAGCCAAATAATAGACAAACCACAAAGACTTCTACATTACAATACACCCTTACATTACCTGCTAAGCATCCAATAATATGCTATTAGACCTAGAGAACATAGTCCGAACACACAAACTTCATATACGAGGTGTCCTACACATTGGTGCCCACTATGGTGAGGAAAATCAAGTATACGATAGACTGCAAATCAAATCTCGACTTTTCATTGAACCACTACCGACCAATTTCCAGATTCTATCGCAAACAATCAAGAACTTCCCGTTACTTAATATCGCGATCGGAAATGAAAACAAAGAAATAGAGATGCACGTGGAAATTGCAAATAATTCAATGTCGAGTTCTATCTTAAAACCCAAATTACACTTGCTTCAATATCCGCACATTACGTTTGACAGTAAGGTCAATGTGCAAATGCGCCGCCTTGATGAAGTCGCATTTGCTAGAAAAGACTACAATTTCATTAACATGGATATACAAGGCTATGAACTTGAGGCCCTAAAAGGATCGACTAAAACACTTAGGTACATCGACTTCATTCTTACCGAGGTTAATCGCGAGGAACTCTACGAAAACTGCGCACGCATTCAGGATATAACAACTTTTCTAAATTTTTTGATTTTGAATTAATGGAAATTTCCTGGGCAGGGAATACTTGGGGCGATGCTTTCTTCATCAAGAAAAGTAAAATAAAAAAGCTTCGTCATTTGCTTTACTCTACCGCAACATCCCTGGCCCGGCCCCCTTTACGGTCAATACGAGCACTCAGAAAACTCTACCAAAGATAATTTCCTGCTTTTCCGAAAATTTAACAAATGTGGTTCTTCAGGCAATTTAGTGGCCAGTGCTCCACTTCGTTGACTTCTCGCATGCGACTGGGATGTGCACATTACATGCTCACTTTCGATTTCTACTCGGCATTGACGATTCCTGAGCTGTCGATGACGTTGACCTCGATCTTCTAGGAAATCAAATTGCCACCCTACCCACTTACTGCTACGGGGACTGAAATGACCTTAGTGTATTCAATCATGCTTGCTGGCAGACACTGCACCGGAAAGAACATGGCGTCACATTGATACAATGCAGTTTAAAACCGAAACTAGAACTGCCGTTCCTAGATCTCGATACATAAACATGACCTGAACACTATCGACATTCCCTGGGCAGTGAAAAACTCTCTGTTTACATTACTTTTGAAGCTGTTGCCATCAAGTTACTGCTTGCATCATCCAGTGTTCAGAAGACCGCTGACTTGCTGAGATTAAGATGGGAGCGTGTGCCAACGATCATGCAACGCGCCGCTGAAAGTAGACCGCTACGTCGAACGTACGATAAAATTTAGCATGTTGGTGTTGACGAGAAAAGCTTTGACCAGGGACATGATTACATCACCTTGATGACGGATCTTAATGGCCGTCGAGTATTGGATGCTGCCCCGCAACGCTCTAAGGCTGCCTGCGATAAATTATGGCAAACAATGTCAGAAAATCAGCGAAAAAGAATGAAATCGATCTCATTGGACATGTGGAAACTCTTTATGGCAAACTCTACGCAACACGCTTCTCAGACCTAACTCGTCTACGACCGATTTCATTCTAGAAAGCACTTAAATGAATTCGTTGATCAAGTGTAGCGACGCGAAAATCGTAACCTACAATCCTGGGTGACAAATAATTAAAGGGAACACGACTGCTGTGGTTGTATGACCAAGAAAATCTCAATGACTTCTGTTACCACGAACTCCTGACTGCGCAACGTAGTGAGTTGAAAACCAGGCGATCTTGGGCAATTAAAAAGAATATCAGGTTATTTTCGAGTCAATCGCGTCGGCAGCAAGGAGAGAGATTCTTTGAGACGTCGTGCGCTTTGGGCAATTTGAAGCCGCCTAGATCCGATCAAGGAGACAGCATGAATGCTGAAGACTCATTCATTAGGTCTTTTCAGCTACTTTTCGCCATCGTGTTACGAACGCTATAGCTGAAGGTTTCAATAGCAGAGCCCAATCGTTGAAGTCGACCGCTAGAGACTTTCGAAACTTCACGAACTACCGAATCCTAAACCTGCCCTTCTGCGGAAAGCTAAGCTTACAGCCGAGCTTTGCCAATAATATCCACGAAGAGCCAACTTAGATTTCAAAAATAGATTCAGTCATGCAGCCTTCAAAGACTTTGGTTTTTATTAAAGGTTTCCTAAAATCTCAAATAAAACGTTTCATATATTACAAATCAACGACCTGGAGGCTTACGCAACATAGATACCGAAAGTACGTCACTTGGATCGGTACACCGAGTAAACAACCACTGGTTTCTGTCATTATCCCAACTTACAATCGGTTTGAATATTTACACGTTGCCGTTTCTAGTATTAGGAGACAAGCCTGGAAAAATATCGAGATAATTGTAGTTAATGATGCATCAACGGATAGCCGTTACCGCACCTTAAAGGATACTCCACGGATAAAATTTCATACACTCGAAAGTAACTCAAAATCTCTTTTTGGATACCCAAGTGCTGGTTATGTGAGGCAAAAAGGTATCGAAATGGCGCAGGGGGATTACATCGCATTTCTCGACGACGACGATTGCTGGCTGCCTTGGAAGATAACAGAACAAGTTAGTTTTCTGAATAGGTCCGGACTTTCAGCCTCTTGTACGGAAGGCTACTACGGGGGTGGTGTTTTTGATCCGAAACTTGCCTACCCTTGGTACAATCGAGATACTTTTTTTCCTGAACTCAAATCGATTTACAAGGGAACAATATTTCTTCAGAACAATTCATTACCGGATATATGGTTTTTAGATTTTTTTGCTGTTCACAATTGCGTAATTACGTCATCTGTTCTTGTAACGAGGGAAGCAATCGAAAGCACCGGCAAAATGAATTCTCTTCCCAACGGCGCTGAGGATTACGATTATTGGAAAAGGATTTGCTCACGATATCCCTTCGTATACGTACCATTCCCCTGCGTCTACTACGATTCCAAACACGGTGCCGGAAGAAACTATTAGCAATAATAGACTTTTTCCGGTATGGAACTGACCCTAACAATTGCATTTATCGGTGCTGTTTTGAAGTCAGATAAGTATCCAACCTAGGATTGACTGAAACTACGAAGATATATTTAAATTCATGGATCAATTTTTAAAGGTTACTTGGTGTGCATATGACTGGCGTGAGCATGTCAGTGGACCAGGCACTTGGCTGGCGCGCTTATTGCCTATGCTTCGTGACAGGGGAGTTTGTTCCGTTGTCGATCTTCTTGTCTGGGATGAACCTGGACCACTCGCCTCGTCTCTTGCGGAACTTGGGATCGAATATCGATTGCTTAAAATTGAGGGATCTAGTCAGCAAAGAATTCAGAAGTTAGTTGAAAGCTTTCAGCAGTCCGAGTGCGACGTCTATGTTCCCAATCTCGTAACGCCAGCCTTGCTGGCGGGGGCGTATATTCGTAAGGCTGGTATTCCAACAGTTGGCGTCCTACATTCCGACGATGATTTTTATCAGGGGGTTGTGGATGCCTTCATCGGCGGTCGTCGTCGGGACGCCCTCAGTGCCGCAGTAACAGTCTCGAATTGTTTGACAGAAAAAGCTTCTACTGCCTCCTTTCACGGCACCTTAGTTAGGCAAATTTCCTATGGTGTCCCGATCCCTCGTACATCAACCTTGGTTGGCAAACATGGAAAAATTTCTCTTCTTTATGCGGGACGGCTAGTCCAATCCCAAAAAAGAATCATTGATGTAGCCAACGCCTTGCTCCAATGTGTTAGTGAAATTCCAAATTGTACAGCTACACTTGTTGGCGATGGCCCTGAACGCGAGAAAATTCAGAATTTCCTACAGTCCCATCTAGCAGGAAAGAGTATCCAACTAACCGGCCGCGTTACTCCATCGGCGGTTCAGGAGATTATGAAAGAACATGATATCTTTCTCTTGCTCTCTGATTTTGAAGGCCTTCCGATTGCATTGCTCGAAGCGATGGCTTGCGGACTCGTACCCATAGTCCACAAGATGCGAAGCGGTATTCCGGAATTGATACAACACGACAAAAATGGATTGATTGTCGAAGACCGTTCCGAGGGCGTACAAAATGCGGTCCGCAGACTCCACAGCGACAGACAATTGCTTCACCGTCTATCGCACCAAGCAAGGAAAACAGTTATTGATAACTACAGCGATAATCTATGTGCAGATCGCTGGGCAGAACTACTGCTTCAACTAAAATCCACCAACACCGCCACCAAACGACCGGTTCGCCTACCTAAGTCACTTGACCTCCCGAAGGTTCACCCTTCGCTAGCTGCAGAGGATCCTCGCGTTGAACGACGAACACTTATTAGCCGTCTACTATCCAAGGTAAGGAAGTACACGAAGAGACTCACTCCGAAAAGCAACGCACACTAAATGCCCGACGACATAAGAAATAATGGTACACTTTGCATCATCAAAGGCCATGTACCGCTAATTAGCGAAACTTTCATTGATACGCATATCCAGCGGCTGCCGGGCGAGAAGGTTGTACTGTATAACTACTTTCCAGAGTATGTTTTCAACGGGCGAACCATCCGCCCGTTTTATTCATGTCGGCCACTGCGACGCCGACTGAGACGCATTCTGCCGATGGCACTTTACGATCGCTGGGTGACTCCGCGGCATAACCATCCAGACGAAATTCGTGACTTTTTATACGCTTTTTTTCGCGAGCACCGAGTCAATTGCATCCTGGCCGAGTACGGCATGAATGGGGCGGATATTTGCGATATCGCTAGTGAACTCAAAATACCCTTGATCGTTCACTTTCATGGGCACGATGCGCATCGCACTCCGGATGTAACGCCGTACCTTGATAAATACAAGCGAATGTTTGAATACGCCCACACAGTAATTAGTGTTTCACACTTAATGACCGAACGCTTGCTGGAATTGGGTGCACCCGCCGAAAAGATTCTTTACCATCCTTACGGAGCCCGTGAGTACTTCTTTGATGTCAAACCCGACTATCGCCCAACACTGATTGCCGTGGGTAGATTTGCCGAAATTAAAGCCCCTTATCTGACTGTTGCCGCCTTTAGGGAAGCGCTGAAGGAAGTACCCGACGCACGCTTGACAATGGTCGGGGATGGACATTTGCTCGAATGCTGTCGCAGTCTTGCACTTACCTGGAATATCGCTGATAGTATCGACTTCACTGGGCCGCTAACCCACGAGCAATTCCTTCCTTTATTCAGTCAGGCGTGCGCTTTCGTGCAACATTCAGTAACACCATCCTGGGGTGATGCCGAAGGAACTCCTAACTCGGTACTTGAAGCCCAAGCAGCAGGCTTGCCGGTCATCTCCACGCAGCACGCCGGAATCAATGAAGCAGTTATCCATGGAGAAACGGGTTATCTCGTAAAGGAACGCGACGTTAACGCGATGGCCGATCACATGACCTTTTTACTTACCAATCGCAACAGCGCCGAATCTATGGGTCAGGCAGCGAAGGCACACATAAAGAGCAACTACTCCATGACGAAATACATAAAAGCGATCGAGCAAACCATTTCGGGCGCAATCAAAAACACGCAAATCTAGTGCATCTCCCAGATTCCAAATAAATTAGTATTTCGCTAGGCTGCTTCGGTTTCCGCTGCGTCTCCAAATCAACTGTACCGCGAAGCATTACTTCATACGCATACATAACTCTCATCAAATCTGGACAGTAGCTGCAAGCATGTCATTTGCATATGAAACATGCCGTCATAGGCTGGCTGTTTTATAAAATAGGTCTCAATACGTATTCATATCTAAAAAATACTATTTCTTGATCTTTCGCGTATTTTACTTTCTTTGCCTAATCGCCACGCTACGACTTCAAGTTATCAACATCACTAATATCACGAACAACCCTCTAAATCTGCCGATCGTCGAGGCATGATTGTAAGAATCAAATCACGATTGCAGCCCTAAGTCCTGTGTTTCTCCGAATTTCTATCACTGCATTCTCCTGCATCCTGCTGCTCGGGTATTTGCCGCATCGAATTTCTTGACCCACTAATTCAGCATGCGAAAGTCCACCGTTATCGGCAAACTCGTCATAACCCGAATTCTTTTCGCAAATCTATAACAGCTTGGTCAGACCGCTTGACCAATCTTTTTACCGCAACGCTTATCGGTGTTATCCTACAGAGATGCTTTTTCTGTATCCGCCACCGAGAGGGACGGAGTACGCGCTTTACACCCCAAAACCACCCCAATAAGGGGAATCGCCGGCATTTATCGCTTCTCATTTTTCTTCGTGCGTAAGCCATGCTGATCAGCGTTTTCACATCCCCAAAGCTTCCTGCTCCTTCGCGCGCGTGGAAATCATAGTAAACGTCTTAAAAATCGCCGACAATTCCTCGCCCTATGCCCCATCTCGAAGATTACCAACTCCGCTTTGTCCACGCCGTGCAGAAAGTCATTGCCGGAAATTGGTTGAGGAAAACTCCAAACATTCGAGTCCTTGATATGGGCTGCGATTGCTCCGGTCTACAACTGGCGGAAATCAGTCGCTTGGTGCGTGGTGAGGTCTACGGAATTAATATTCCCCAAGACTTTCCTTCTGTCTCGGCTATCCAGACGGCAGGCCCTAAAGTCAAACTTCGTCGCATGGACGGTATGAATCTAAAGTTTCCTGCGGAAAGCTTTGATCTGGTCGTCTCCGCGAATGTCATCGAACATGTTCCAGATCCCACGAAATTCATTCTGGAAGCCTCCAGAGTCCTTAAGCCTCAAGGCGTCTGCTATCTAGAAACCGCGCCTCTATGGTCCAGTTCGCGCGGACATCACATCATGGAGTCGATGATCGCCGAAAACTGCCCTCTCGAAACACGTTTTAAGGATGACGGATCTATTGTCCGCGATTGGTCACATCTTGTCTTTAATCGCCAACAAATGGCGCAATCGATCGGCGATAAAGTATCAATGGAAACCAGAAACTACATACTCCGCTACCTCTATGACTCCAATGATCTGAACAGGGTGCCATGGAGTGTTATTCGGAGGTCAATTGAGAATGCTTTTCCTCATGTGTCATTGACTCAAGTACCAATCGCAAGCAGCGATACTTCTCTGAGACCCACTGATGAGAGAGAAGATTACAACGTTTACGGCTTCCAAGCGCTTTGTAGAAAAAAGCCGAGAAACTGGCTACAAACTAAATTCTGCTACCGACTGAGACGCCTAGGATCGTGAACGCACCACCGAGGAAAAAGTGCTTACTGATCACCTACGTTGCCCCTCGTGCTCCTGGCGGTGGCGGAGAGGTGAGGGCTTTCCATCTCGTACGTACCGCGACTCAAACATTTGATGTGACCCTTCTGAATTTAGGGGGCATCTCCGGAGCAGGTACAACTCCCGATGCGCTACGATCGCTGTGCGAGCGAGTGATTGAGCCTTCGTCGGAACCAATGCAAAACGAAACGATTTCGCCTCGTGGAAGACTTCGTTCTTGGGTCCAATTTTTTTTCGCCTGCACTTTCCCTTGGCTCGATCACTATCGGCCATTTCTAAAACTAGTCATTCAACACGCGACCACTTCAAGAACGAAAGGCCTTAATGGCCCCAGTATAATCCTTCGCAAAGCTCTTAACATTTGGAGCCGAATGCTACCGATTCCACCAATGACCTGTTTTATGTTCGATTCCTCTTGGAGAAAAATCGAGCAATCAACTCGCCAATTAATCAGCCGAGAAACTTTTGATGTCGTGTGGATCGAACATACGCTCACTTGGCCTTATTTTGAGCGTCTGTTCCCAAATCGCTCGCCTAAGTTTGTCATCTGCAGTAGCCACAACGTCGAACAAGTAGTATCCCAAAGACTTGAAAGGAATCTTCAAGCATCGCCCTATCTAGACTATTACGCCGCTCAGACCCGTCTTATGCAAAAAATGGAACTGCGAGCATGGAATCGATCCGACTTGATCATTCAGTGCTCCGAGTTCGATGCCGAAATAACCCGATCTACTGTCCCCGCTAAGCGAGTCGTTGTTGTACCCAACGGTGTCGACACAAACTATTTTCAAAGATCTACCTCAGTCCCTTCTTCGGGATCCCCAACGATCCTATTCACTGCCGGTTTTGGTTACCATCCCAATATCGAAGCCGTCGAGTGGTTTCTCGAGAAAGTCTTTCCCAATTTGCTGTCCAAATTTCCGGATTGCAGGTTCGTATTTGCAGGCTCTGAAGCGAAATCCTTATATCAAAAACTCAAATCATCGCTTTCTTCGATCGATCAATCTGTCGAATGCATTTCAGATCCTCCCGATATACGCCCCTGCTTTGAAAAAGCTTGGGTCTATGTCGTTCCGTTGCTATATGGAGGGGGCACCAGATTGAAAATCCTCGAAGCAATGTCCATGCGAGTACCTGTCGTTTCAACAAATGCAGGGGCGGAAGGAGTACCGTACGAACATGGTAAACATCTACTTCTTGCCGATTCACCGGACGACTTCGTACAAGCTATCGCAAAACTGCTCAACAATTCGAAATTGCGCATCGACATGTCCGCCACCGCTGCTGAGTTTGTCCGGAAGAATTATGATTGGCAACAACTGTGCCAGAAAACATCGACCGCACTACGCGAAAGCTGCACATGAAGCGTCGGCCCAAAATTTTATTGGTAACGATCCATGCGTGTAGGATGCCAGGAAGCGGCGGTAATGTGCGCTCGCACTTCTTCGCGCGCACGGCGGCTGAAATCGGTGACTTGACCATCTTGTCTTTGTGCAGTGCTACGAGACAAACTTTCGATCCATTCATCCAGTCCCTTTGTAAAAAAGTTATCGGCGGCAACTCAGAGATATCAGAAGCCACACATTCTCGTATTCGTCAGCGAGCCAGTGGGCTTGGCGTTCTAATAACCCCATGGAAAGAGAATTGGTCGGCTCTCGCCGCAAATTGCTTGCAACACTGCAATGGCTCTAGCGCTCATCTTGGATTGAAAAAGTGGATTTTCCGCCAACTCCTCGAAATCGAGCAACGTTTTTTTTTTAGATTAGGCGTTATTGCTCCTATGCCATGCATGACGTGGCATCGCGAATATCAAAAACTCATACAACAATATCACTTTGAGCTAAATCAAGAAGCTTTTGATATTCTTTGGGTCGAGGATGTTTATTCGTGGCCATACGCTCGCGATCTTCTCACAAAGCTGTCAACCACACCTCAAAAACTGATCTGTAACACCTACAATATCGAATCACAGGTCGCTGCTCGTACCGCTGCACTTATTCATGACGCCTCAGCCAGAAACGCTTTGAAACGCGACAGGAATCAGTTAGAGAGCATGGAGTCAGATGCCTACGCGCGAAGTAGCCTAACGATTGCATGCTCCGAAGAGGATCGGCGAAATGGAATTGAATTAGCACCCCGAGGTAACTTTTCGGTGATCGGCAATGGAGTAGATACGTCGTATTTCAAAGCGATTACCAATCAGCAAACAGACCGCAAGAAACTGGTGCTACTTTTCACGGGGACTTTTACTTATGGCCCCAACCCCCAAGCTGCTCGCTACTTTGCAACCGAAATACTTCCACTGATTCGCCAGCAGATTTCGGATGTGACTTTTATGATTGCGGGGAGTCGTGCTGCCGAAACATGCAACCAGCTAACTGCCATCGGCTTAGATATCAACTGCGTTTCAGATCCAGTCGATATGCGACCTTGCTTTTCCACCGCTTCCCTATTTGTCGTTCCAATCCAAACAGGAGGTGGCACAAGGCTTAAAATCCTCGAAGCGATGGCGATGGGCGTTCCAGTGGTATCCACTTCGATCGGAGCGGAAGGACTGGGAGCCCAGCATGGTACTCACTTGTTTATTGGCGACTCCGCGGAGGAATTCGCGCAGCGTTGTGTGGAATTACTGAGAGACGGTGTATTACAGCAGCGGCTGGCTAGAAACGCTTTGGACTGGGTCCGAGAAAAATACGATTGGAAACGGCTTTGCCAACAAACTAAGACCGAAGTGGAATCTCTTATCGATGCCTGAAATTCGCCCTCGCATCGTCGCGTTATTGCCAGACGAACCGCAAGCGAACAGTACAGGCGGAGCAGTTCGCGCTTGGTACTTTCTTAACTCGCTGGCTCGACTGGGAGAGTTACATGCCTATACCCTCACAGTAGGCGCTAATGAAAGAGGCTTTAAATTTCCAGATGGTGCAATATGCCAAATAAACCGTGTTGCTCCTACTGCATTACAGGAAAAGGATACGAAACCTTCTCCTTTTACCGCTCTTCAAAACTTACTTTTCCCATGGATTCGGCAGGGTAGAAGTCTAATTCTCTCTGGATACAACATTTGTGTGTCCAGATCCCACCTTCCTTCATTCTCTTTTTTACATCAAATTTACGGGTTTCTACTGCTTACCGTTTTTTCTTGGGTCCGTCGATTAAGAATTCTTGCTCCCTGGGATGTTCACATTCGGGGCAAAGCTTTGGATATCCAACTAAAGAGAATCGAAGACGATTGGCGTGACGAATCGCCGGATCTTATTTGGATTGAACATAGCTACCTTTACACAGTCGCTGAAGCTTTGAAGCGTAAATTCCCACTCGCTAAGGTAGCAATCAACGCGCACAACGTTGAAGCGGAATTGAAAAAGAGCTTTGCGGCAAATCATACTACTTGGCTTGGACGATCGTGGGGGCAGGAGGAAGCGGCCAACGTAGCTGCGATGGAACGACGCATGGTATCGAATGCTTGGCTGATCACCTGCTGCTCGACGGAAGACCTAAATCGTTTCACTAAGTATCAATCTCCGAATAAAAACACTAAGGTACATCTTCAGGTGGCTCCCAATGGAGTCGATACTGTGTACTTTCGAAATCTGAATGAGCAGTCCAGTCGCGAAAAGCAAATTATTATTTTTACTGGGACGGCAGGCTATTCTCCAAACGACGATGCGGTGAGTTGGTTAACGAAAAACATTTGGCCGACAATAAGGAGTAAACATCCAAAGGCGCAATTATGGTTGGCTGGAAGAAATGCAGCCCAGCACTGGCAATCATCGAATTTACCATCGCAAGGCATTCAATTATTCTCTGATGTGGCGGATATGCGTCCTTTAATGTCACAGGCGTCTATCGCAATCGTGCCTTTGAGAAGCGGAAGCGGCACTCGTCTAAAGATTTTAGAAGCTTTTAGTATGGGACTACCTGTCGTTTCTACATCCATCGGCGCTGAAGGTCTGGGAGTTCAAGACCATAGCGACATTCTCCTAGCCAATTCAGCTGAGCACTTAGCAAACTCTGTAAATTGCTTGCTCGAAAACGAATCGCTTCGAAGTAAGCTTGCTAAGGCAGGGCGACATCGCGCGGTGACTGAGTTCGATTGGCAAACCGTCTGCGCTCGATTCGAAGCAGGTTTCCAGTCAGCCTGGGATGATAGTGAGCGAAGCAGACTCTGATTCCGCCGTGAACAGCACTTTTTCATCGGCAAATGCCCCTGATTCCCCGATGGTTTCCGTAGTGATACCTCACTACAATCGAACTGGATTGCTAAAGGAAACTCTGGATTCCATTCATCGGCAAACCTATTCTCATTGGGAAGTGGTCCTTGTCGACGATGGATCGTCAGAGAGTGAGTTGGCCATATTGCGAAAGATGGAGAATTCACAAACTAGGATTTTCTGTCGCAACGATGGTTTGAAGGGTCCCTCGCGTTGCCGCAATCTAGGTGCCCAACACGCTCTGGGTGATTACTTGCTTTTTCTTGATTCGGATGACTTACTGGCACCATGGTGCCTGGAGTCGCGAGTGAAGCTTGTCTCGGCCGATCCGGGTATCGATGCAGTGATTTTACCAGTTGCACTTTTCCGAAAAGTTCCTGGGGATTTGCTCGAGTACTGGAACGAATTGAAGGGAGACGATGACAAAGAACGCTTTGTGATCTCCGACCCGGTTTGGCAGACCAGTAGCCCCTTGTGGAATAAAAAATCATTTCTTGGCACAGGGGGCTTTGATGAGCGGGTGATGTATGGAGACGATGGTGAATTGCATTTGCGGTCGTTGCTAACTGGAAAAGTATTGAGAAAATATTCTGACCAGCTGCCAGATGCTTTTATTCGCCGTGCCGACCAGGATCGTATCACAGCCAGATCCGACAAGGAAATCCTTGAATCCAGAAGGGTTCGTTTGGCGGTGGGGAGTGAATTAATGCATTCCCATGGTAATGACAGGCTGCGAAGTCTGTGGCAAAGCCAATATGTTGCTGAATGCGAATTCTTGTTGTTCAACGTCAAGGAAGGCCAAGCCCCGAGTCAAACGATCTTTGAGGATTGGTCAACCAGTTGGCCGTCGTTTCGCACCGGACGTTCGATCTTTCGCAAGTACATTCAGATTGGCTGGAGAACTCGCAACAAGTACCGTCTGATTCTACGAATAGCGCGGCGACTGGCTATGGTTTTGTGTCCTCGTGACTTCTTCCCCAAGCGCCCACCGCGAGAATTACTCATGCCGCAAGCGACGGCCTCGATGATTCAAAAACACTTTTTATCGGCCTAGCTAGGAAGGAAATCACCCTTCTTTTCGCTACTACAAAACAAATAACCGTCCATCCAACAATTCCTCGGAGTTAGCATTAAAAAGGTAAGTCTGTAGATTAGTTCTCGTTTCACCCGCAGCCAACGGCGAGGACTTCTTCCGTAGCCAACGCCGAGAACTTCTTCCGCAGCCAACGGCGAGAGTTCGAGGGATTAAGCCAGGACCCTCAACTTGAACTTAAAACTTAGGTGGGCTTAGTCAAGAACACTGCGGTTTACTTTCAAAACCAGATGCAAGTCTCAGAATCAGCTAGCAGATCTCTTGGTCTTGCACGAAGGTTCACGTCGATTAAGGCAGCCGTCACACCCACGGAAATGTCGAATACACCAAATGATTTGTGATTCCTAACGGCTGCTGAAGCTATTACCGCGACGACTAACCGTCAAACCCGGCTTTAATTCTTTCGCATTTTTAATTTTCTGTAAATCTATGTCGCGGTTGATAAAGCGCAATTCATCTAATTATTTTAAGCCTAGAGTAAACGTATAAGTGTCTGTCAGAAAACTTCACGTCCGATTAATCTCACCATGGTCGCGCCGTATTGAAACAGACGAAGCCATTTTCGATTGTGAACTCACGGCGGAGAAAGCGGATGCGTTATTGTGTGAGTGGGCGCCGTCTGATGAATTATTTACCTTTCCCAGAAGGAAAGCATGGTACTGCTGTGAACCACAGTGTCAATTTCAGCGACTTGATGGTGGTCGCTGGCCTAAATTGAAAAAGAAATTATCGGAAGCTGAATTTCTTTATCATGCACACCCGGATAGTCGCTATCGCGTTCCCCACATGACTCATTATGAATCGCTGAGGATGAACCATAAAAAGGATCGCAAAACAAGGGCGATTGCCATCGTATCCAATCATGGAGGTTCTCCCCTGTTCCGTCATCGAGATATCGCGTACCGGAACGCCCTGATAACAGATCCTCGGGTTGATTTATTCGGTCGGGCGGGTTGGAAAACCTATCGCGCGGCATGGTATCGCTTTCCAGGTGCGCCAGCGAACTATCAAGGGGAGATACAAGGCGACTGGCCGGCGGAGCAAAAGCGTATGCTGATGAGCCAGTACAAAGTTTGCGTTTGCCTGGAAAACATGAACGAACCAGGATACTTTACTGAAAAATTTGTCGAGGCGGTTGTCGCTGGCTGCATTCCCGTTTTTCGAGCGGCGGTAGACATTCGCGAGACGTTCCTGAAAGGGGCTTGCTGGTTCGATCCGGGAGATGCCAAGCACTTTGGCAAAGAAGCAATCGCCGCTGCGTTAGAGGGCAATCTCGAAGCCTGTCAGGAAACGAACGAGCGTTGGCTCAACGAATCCATAGCTCTTGGAAGTACGCGTTCGCAGGAGGTTTTCAATAAAATCGGCCTAATATTGACCGATGATGGCACGGGAACAACCTCGTAGAGCTTTTATGAAAATCTATTCTATTAGTACCGAAAGTCATCGCATATTCAAAGACGAATGGTTTCTACCATCACTTTGTGATGGTTTTCCGGTCCACATTGACGAGTTAACGCAGCAGGGAAGTGGGGAGATTGGTACCAACGCTTTCAATATGATGATGCTGCGCAAGGTCGAGTTGATTTTGCGTGCTATTGAGGAGATGTGGGGAAGTTGGTTTATCTATTCCGATGTGGACGTTCAGTTCTTACGTCCTTTTCGGCAACTGGCTGAGCGTTGCATCGCAGAACGCGACATCTGCTTCCAAAGGGATTCACCTAGTGGTGAATTATGTGCAGGTTTTTTCGTCGCTCGAGCCAATGAAGGTGTAAGGGCTTTGTGGCGGGATGTGGAACTCCACTTAAGGGATGACCTTTCACAACATGACCAGACATGGTTGAATCGCTTGCTAGACCCGTTTCGGTTAACCCAAAGTCCTAAGTGCCCTCTTCGTCGCAAGTTGATTTTTCTGGCTTTGAGGCAAATTCGACTTACCACGCGAAGCTTGTTTTTTTGTAAGTACGAGCGCGAAGCTCGATTGTCGATTCAACGTACATATGGAATCAATATTGACCTGCTTCCTATAGAGGTTTTCGGCGCGGGAAGCATTAGCGGAGCGTCATGGGATGCAACCCACCCCTTCCAAGTCCCACGGAATGCCACAGTACATCACGCGAACTACGCCGCCGGAAATGCGTCGAAATTAGAGCAACTTGCGTATGTGAAAAACAGCATGCTAAATGAAGGAAGTAGACTTGTTCGTTGATCCTGGACTGCTATCCAAAATGTCATCCATATGATAATAGATTCGAGAGCCTCAGGTCGAGGCGAAAGGACTTTTTATTAGCAAGAAGCAAAGGCGTCATAGCCCAAAGCAGATCGTATCGAAACTTCGAGACGCGGATGTCATGCTGAATTCTGGGAAGGATTTGGCATCGGTACTCCAGCGCCTGGAAGTTTGTGAAGATGCTTATCATCGTTGGCGTAATCAATTTGGCGGAATGAAGGGCGAGGAGGCCAAGTGTTTACACGAACTGGACATATAGAATGCACGCTTAAAGCGATTGCTGGCCGAAGCCGAACTCGATAAGGCGATTCTCAAGGAGGCACTTCGGGGAAACGTCTAAGCCCGACACAGAAACGAACAACGATCCAGCCAGTTCAGCATTCTTTGTCTGTAGCTGAGCGTCGGGCTTGCAAGGCACTTGAATTTTCAAGAAGTGGAATTCGTTATGAGCGTAAAGAGAAGGCTCTTCCGCAGAATCTGTGGGTTATTGAGTTATAAGAATTGGCTGGATGGCTTCCCTTCCGACCTCTCCAACAAAGGCAGTCGCTGCCCTTCATCTGCGCCATCCATTGGTCGCCAACCAAGGTGAGCGACCAATGGCCGGCTCCGACGAAGGCAGCTTAGCCAGTTCTTTTCAAATAAAGATGCATCTTGCTCGCCGACGGATTATGGTCTTGGTGTCTAAACAATACCTTTCCACGGACAAACAAGATGCTCGTCAAAAGTATCCTACGGACGATCGTCCATTACAAGGGTTTCGTCATCAAAGAAGTGACTTGGGACCTCAATAAATCAGTGCTATTGGTTGATATCCAACCACGGCGTGGTTCCCTACCTTGCTGCAGTGTCTGCGGTAAGAAGTGCTCTACCTACGATCACCTAAAACCAAGACGCTTTCAGTTCGTTCCTTTGTGGGGTTACGCAGTCTTTCTGGTTTACGCACTAGGTCGAGTGAATTATCCAACTTGCAAGGTCAAGGTGGTAAAGATTCCTTGGTCTGACGGAAAGCAACAAACGACTTATACGTTTCGTATCTTTCTAGCGACGTGGGCCAAGCGTTTGAGTTGGAAAGAAACAGCCAGCATCTTCGGTACTTCATGGGATACGGTGTTTCGAGCCATCCAGTGGGTAGTTCATTGGGGTATTGTTTATCGAGAAATCTCTGAGGTGAATGCCATTGGGATCGATGAGATACAGTATCGAAAGGGTCATAATTACCTGACGATGGTTTACCAAATCGACAAAAATTGTCGACGCTTGCTGTATGTGGCTCGCGAGCGAACCGAAGGTAGTTTACGAGGCTTCTTCTCTGTGATGTCCAAGGAAACCTTCAAGAGTTTGAGGTATGTCTGTTCTGACATGTGGCCCGCGTACTTAAGCGTGATTAAGGAGTCAGTGCCCAAGGCGACGCACGTCTTGGATCGCTTCCACGTGATGCGAAAGATCTCCGAAAAGATTGATCGCGTACGAGCTCAGGAGGTCAGGCAACTTAAGCAAGATGGATATGAGCCGATCCTAACTCAGTCGCGATGGTGCTTACTGAAACGTCCAGAGAACCTAACCGACAGCCAGTCTTTGAAATTACAGGAGTTGTTGAAATACAACCTGAAGAGTGTGAAAGCTTACTTGATGCGTGAAGACTTTCAGCGTTTCTGGTTGTATTTCAGTGGAGCATGGGCTGAGAAGTTTTTGGAGCAGTGGTGCGCGCGAACCAAGCAATCGCGAATCGGTCCGATGCAGGATCCAGCGCGAACACTACTGAAACATAAGGCACTCATTCTGAGTTGTTTTTCAGCTGATGGCGAGATTTCAAACGGCATCGTGGAAGGCTTCAACAACAAAGCAAAACTAGCCATGAGAAAAGCGTACGGATTTAAATCCTATGAAAAGATTGAAATTGCCCTATATCATCAGCTAGGATCACTTCCAGAGCCAGAATCGACCCACAGATTCTGCTGACGAGGCAAAGAGAAAGAGGACGAATCAAGGATACGTCGACATATTCTGGAACTAGTTCGGCAGAGACCACGCTTTGGCTATCGTCGAATCACGCATCTACTTCATCGCGAAGGATTTCGTATCAACGTGAATCGGGTGCACCGTATATGGATAGACGAGGGCTTAAGAGTTCCGAGAAAAGTTCGGAAAAAACGGTCCATCCGGGATTATTGTAGGTATAGGTTAAGTCCCCCACAATAAAAGTAGATTGCTGTTTTGAAATTTTGACGGTTTCGATAGCCACCGACCCTTCGCTTGATAGCCATGATCTTGCTGTTAATTCCTTCAGCAGCCACATTGGTTATTCCAAGTGAGCAGTAGCTCACGACATTCGCTAAACGCTCCTTGATGGTCCGAGCAACTTTCTTCTGTGGCTCTAGATTCGTATGAATGACTCGGTTGTATCAGTCTTTGAAGAAGTGGGGTGTAACTTCTGGTTTACCGTGATGCCAAAGGTCCCGAAGCATCTCTTTGTAAGCCCAAGCTTTGCCTGTTTCCAACTGACGAGTGTAGGCTTCATCGAATCGCTTGCGATGGGAATCGCTTAGGTTTTCCTGTCCAGTGAGCCATAGATACTTTGCTCCAGAGAGTCGACGATCACCAAGTTCCAGAAGGCGACGATGTTCTCCTTTTCGCGTCTTATCCACCGCTTCTGTTGCCATCTTCATAATGTGAAATCGATCGTGAACATTCTTTACTTCGACAAGCGGAATGTTTTCCTTGGCACCCTTAATGCCGGCAGGACTCATATGCATGGCAATCGCTTCAACGCCCGCCAGTTGTTCGTCGGAAAGCTGAAAAACCCAGTGTTTCCAGCGTGAATGGCGTGCTGTACGAAATCGCTTCCACCGTGCTGTGATCCAGTCCATAGATCTGATTCATATAGTTGTGCCCTTTTCGAAACGCTGTCTCATCGATTCCGACACGTGGTATTGGGTATTCTTTTGCGAGCTTTACCTCGCTCGATCGCCTTTTCTAGGAAGTACCAAGTTTTATCCCAACTTGTTCGCAATAGACTGCTTGCTCCCGTTACAGTTTGGGACGCCAGAAGTACGTCGATGGCGAACCTCACAAATATGGTTGTGAATCGACTATTTTTTTCGGCCCAAGGGACAAGCACTGTTTTAGCACCGTGCTTAGGGCAATTAACTCTCGGTTGTCTAGCGATCAACATCGTCTTGAATTGACATCAATCAAGATGACGCCATCTCCGTTCCTCCGCATGATCGTGGCATGGCAGTTCTGTGTTGCAGTCGGGACAACAGAACTTCGTACCACGTGGATGATCCACCCGAACACTCATCTCCAAATGAGCATGATCGAGTTCAACACTTGTAACTTGCCAAGGGGATGAAAACCCCAAAATCTGCTGGTAGAGTTCTTTGTCTTGCACGATGGTTCTCCTTAGCGGTGAATTCTACCAAATCCACGGAAATGTCGGATGGATCATTTTAGTTCTATCGCACCCAGACCAAGGCCTGAACATACCGGCAGTTCTTAGCAGTTCGGTTAGACGAGGAAAACCGGTTGACCAGATCGGTATTCCCTCAGCAACTCGTGAACAAAAGATCCTTCCGTTTCGAAAATTACTCGAGAAATCTCAGTTCGCTAGACTTACAGTTTTTGACCCTATTTATGCGTTAACAGACGAAAACGGAATCATCAGCGCTGAGATGGGAGGAGTAGCACTCTATTCGGATCATTTCCACCTTTCTTCAGAAGGTGCCGCTCGAGTCGCAGAAGTAGTCCTACCAGTTATCGCGGAATCGCTGTATATTCAAAACGACGAAACCGCGGACGATGACTCAAAGTAGTTTGGATTAAAAGTCATTTTTGTATAATTCCACTTCTGTTTTTGACAGGCCGATTGGATCGCTAGCTACAACAGTACTGAGCCATCCTAATCATTCATCGCTGAGACACCGCAGGTTAAATTTGAAGCCACCTATCGTTTCCGCACTTGTCACTGTTTACAACCGCGCCCATATTCTGCGCGAGACCGTCTGCAGTCTTCAAGAATCCTCTTTTTCAGACGTAGAAATCATTCTCGTTGACGATTGCTCTAAAGATAGGTCCTGGGAGCTTTGTCAGGCATTGGAAGCGACTGGTTCGGCAGTTCGCGCTTTCCGAAACGAAAACAATCTCGGCGATTATGCAAACCGAAATCGAGCAGCATCGCTCGCCCGTGGGAAATACCTGAAGTATTTAGATGCCGATGATTTGATCTACCCGCACTCGTTGCGCGTAATGGTAGATGCCATGGAGAAATTCCCAGAGGCGGCCTTGGCACTTTCCGCCAATGTCATCGATCCCGAGATACCCTATCCTGAAAAAATTGATTCTCCGGAGTTCTTTCGCCGTCACTTTTTCGGTCGAAGCCCCATTGGTGTTGGCCCTTCGGCCGCTATCATCCGCCGAGAATGCTTTGAGGCCGTAGGCGGTTTCAGCGGACGGCAATTCGTCGGTGATACCGAACTGTGGCTCAAACTCGCGGAACGCTGGCCCATCGTTCTGCTTCCTCCCGCCCTTGTCTGGTGGAGACAACACGATGGTCAGCAAATGTCGCTAGAGATGAAAAAGCCAGAGGTACTTAACATACGATTCCGACTCAATATCGATACGCTGACCAGCACTGTCCATCTCAGCGCCGACGAAAAACTTAATGCCAATCGTCGATTAAGACAGAACCATGCGAGATTGCTGCTTTCCATGGCGACTCGACAGAGGTGCCCGCTCACTGCGATAAGACTGGGCCTCAACTCTGGCCTGGAATTAACGAGTTTCCTTCGGGCACTAACAGGCTACAGCAAGATCAGAGCTCCCAACTTAGCGAAGCAGTAGGTTAAGTATAAAGTAAGCGAGTTATCCGCGAATCAGCCTGATTTAAACTAGAGTTTCCAGGTAAGAAACGGGATTCTAATACATTACCCTAATATTGGATAATAAAGCCACGGACTCTAACTCTGCTCTTCTATGGAAAGCCAAACTTATAGCCGAAGCTTTGCTACTAAAATACCCGAAGAACCAGATTCAAGAGCCTCATGATTCCTGATTTTTTTGACTAAGACACTTTCCTCATTTTGATACGCGGTTCAAGTAGAACCGTAAAACCTGCTTACTTTTGAATTCCGCCCATCACCGAAAAAAACGGACTGACGAATGACTCTTCCCTTGCTTTCTGTTGTTATTCCGGCGTTTAACTGTCGCTGGTGTATAGAAGAGTCGCTACAATCTGTCTGCTCGCAGTCCATAAAGGATATCGAAGTCATCGTCGTAGACGATGGTTCGACTGATAATACAGCAGATTTTGTAAGGACTTTGGGTGACAATCGTATCAGTTTAATTCAGCAACCCAACCAAGGTCATTCAAGTGCGGTAAATAGGGGAGTAGAAGCAGCGAAAGGACAATTTATAAAGCTTGTTGATGCGGATGACTGGCTGGCGCCAGGACACCTAGAAGCCCAATTACTTGTTTTAGAGGATTCGCCTGAACAGATCGCCTCATGTCGGTGGGGGTACTTTACCGTTGATCCGACCATAGTGAGCCCTCGTCTAGAAGACGTTCAACGAGATTTCTCCGATCCACTCGAGTGGCTTATATGCTCATTGACGAAAGACGAGGGAATGATGGGAGGAGCGTTGTGGTTGTTTCCACGATCAGTTTGGGAACGCGCAGGAGGTTACAATCCGGACCTAGGACTCAACAACGATTTTGACTTTAGCATTCGCCTGCTTCTGGCAAGCAAGGGAGTGCGTTATGCAGCAAACGCTCTTTATTGCTACAGAAAAGGGATGTCATCTGCCCTTTCACAAAGCCGTGGTCGAAAGGCGATGACGTCTGCAATGCAAACTACCCTACTAGGTTGCCAGTCTCTTTTGAATCGCGAGGATTCTCCTCGAATCCGTCAAATCTGTGCTGACCGTTTTCAAATGTGGTTGTATGAATTTTTCCCAGAGTATCCTGACTTAGCTAACGCTGCAGAGATAAAAATAAAAGAACTTGGTGGCAGTCGAAGACCTATTGAAGGCGGAAGGCTACTGAAAGCCCTCGCGGCCACATTGGGTTGGAAAAAAGCGAGAAGTCTTCAAATCGCTTTGGGAGGATTAGGCTGGAATCATATCCAAGCATGGAAGCGACAGCGCAACCTGCGACGATTTTGCTAATAAACAAAATAACATGAAGTTGCTGTTTCTCTCTTATGGAATTGGTCCGCATCAAATGGAGGTCGAGTTCGCGGTTCGGAGTTTAAGGATTCAAGACCCAGATCTTTCCGTCGATGACGTACTGGTCTACACCGATACTCCTGACAATTTCAATAAACTTGCCGCCAAGATTAAGTTCATCCCCTCAACGCAATGGGATGAATGGGGTGGCCCCAAAAATTTCAATCATCGCCGTAAAATCCTCGCACTTGATGATGCACTAAAGCATAACGAGTGTCCGGTCCTTCTGCTTGACGGTGATACCTGGTTAATACAATCTATTAAGCACATAATCCCCAGAATCGGACCAAGACGGGGTGTGATGCACATCCGGGAAGGTCAAATTAGGAAGGTCCAATCTCCGATGTACGAGCAATTGCGAGACTTGCTCGTTTCGGAAAAAGGTCAGCAAACTAGAATCCCCCTCGATGCTTGGATGTGGAATGCCGGAGCAATCGGGCTACATCCAGAGCAACGCCCATTGCTACAAGAGGTTCTTCACCTCACCGATTTTTTGTGCGAATATTCCTCAATGCATGTCTTAGAGCAACTGGCCTTTTCATTTGTTTTGTCGCAAAAAATTGAATTACAAGGCGTGTCAGATATTGTGTTTCACTACTGGCCTCCGTATCTCCACAAACCTTTTCGGTTGCGTTTACCTGAGATTATGGCTCAAGCCGCAAGTCTTCCGGAATCCGAACAGGCGGCATTTCTTTATTCTCGCCGTCCACGTCCAAGTATCGCTCGCCGATTTAAGTTCGTTTGCAAAAGAATTTTAGAAGCGTTAGGTCTCTCAGATGGCTACTGCAGAAGCAATGAATGGTAATGAGAAAATGACTTTTTCTCGCCAAGACTATCGCCAAAAATATTTCGACTTATGATAACAGACTTGGCTATAAACACTTCTCTCTTCGATCCAATCTCGACTGGATTGCGATAACAGTAAATTAGTAGAAAGATCGCAACTCCACGCATACCGCTCAGATAAATGCCTAAGAAATCCATCAGCGTTTTGATATTACACTGGTTTCCTCTAGAACAATTCCCTCCCGCACAAAACCTGCTCAATGTCCTAGGATCGAAGGAACAATTAGAGGTTGTCTGCTGCAGCACTAGAAAGCCAAATGACTATCACTTTTTCTCCCATGATCACATCACTATAAAACGCAGCTATTTTCCTTCCACAGGATCGAATATTTTTTTTCGAGTTTTACGTTTTTTATCTTTTCCTTGGCTTTGCCTCTGGACCGCATTTTGGACTCGTCCTTCGGTATTGATCTATTACGAACCACACAGCGCAATAGCTGCTTTTGTGTGCCTATTGCTGAATCCTCGCTGCCGATTATTGATTCACTTTCACGAATATAGAGAACCCAAGCACTTTTTAGACCGTGGTAATGCGCTAGCGCGACTTGGACACTGGTTGGAAAAACGGTGGTTATTTCGAAAAGCCGAATGGATCTCGCACACCAACGATGATCGCATTCGTCTATTTCTAGCCGATTGCCCAAACGTCGCGCTATCGAAAATGCATGCTCTACCAAATATGCCACCCCAAAAATGGGTTTTGTCCGCTAACGAGAAAAGTAACTGCACCGGCGAGTCTACAAAGTTGATTTATATCGGTGCTATTTCGTTGCATGACACATATCTAGAACCGCTTCTGGACTGGTTCAGCAACGCCCGAAATGAAAAGACGACGCTTGATCTCTTTATCAACAATGTCGATTCCGCGACAAGAGATTTTCTTGCGAAGCAGAAGCTAGATGGACTGACGATTCATTTAGGGGGTGTCCCTTACGAACAACTTCCGACTATTCTTCCCAAATACAACGTCGGCTTAATTCTCTATCGTTGTAATTCTATCAACTACGTCTACAACGCGCCGAACAAACTATTCGAATATCTAATCTGCGGACTAAATGTGATCTATCCTAAACAGATGGTCGGCGTGGCCCCTTATGCCAGAAGTGAGTGCTCTCCCTGGGTGAAGAGTATTGACTTTGATAAGCTGTCCGAACTTAGCATCGATGACTTTAGAAAGTGGAACGGTTCACTGAAGCCGTGGGAACAGACTTGTGAAACAGTCTATCAACAGATAGTCGATAAGATTCTTGTATCGAATAGCGAATCTTGATTAATTTCTACTTGAACTTAGCCGAATCGCTATTCGCGACATCCATGGGAAAAATAAAAATAGTTCACTATCAGCGACTTCGTCGACCAGGAGCTAACTATAGCCTGGAATTCATTTTTGAAGATCTGAGACAACGACTCGGGAGAAAGTTAACGATTGAATTAGTCAACGCACCGTGTCTCAGTAAAGGATTTTTTCGACGTCTGCTTATCGCTTTTCATGCTTGGTTAAGGCAAGGCGATATCACCCATATCACCGGAGATATTACCTTTGCTGGTTTGCTGCTAAATCCAAGTAAAACTGTCATTACGATCCTCGATTGTGGAATTCTTCATCGCAAAAGAGGAATAGCAAGATGGTTGATCAAGAAATTCTGGTTTGAATGGCCTATGTCGCGCTGCCGTTGGGTTACAACAATTTCACGATCTGCTGCAGAGGATGTTGCAAAGCAGTGCTCTGTTGATCTCTCGAAAATCCGTGTTATTCCTGTAGCTATTTCTGAGTCATTTCAGCATTCACAAAAAATCTTTAACCAAAGTTGTCCTCGAATTCTTCAGATTGGAACTGCACCAAACAAAAATCTCCATCGCCTCATCGAGGCCTTGGAAGGAATTTCTTGCACTCTGGTGATTATTGGTCGAATAACGGAATCCATTCGTACTTCTCTCGCTGAGCGAAATATTTCTTTTGAAAACTACCATTCTCTCTCCAATGAAGATGTAATCGAGGAATATAGAAAAGCAGATATGCTCTGCTTCGTATCAACCTATGAAGGCTTCGGCATGCCGATCTTGGAAGCACAAGCTACCGGACGGGTTGTGGTAACAAGTGATTGTTACTCGATGCCCGAAGTGGCTGGCAAGGGAGCTTTGCTAGCTGACCCAAATTCTGTTGCATCCATCCGTGAAGCGATACAGACCGTTGTTCAGAACGCAACAGTAAGAAATGAGTTGATTGCGAAAGGTCTCGAAAATTCGCGGCGTTTTCGGGCTGACGAGATCGCGTTACAATTTGAAAAGCTGTATGACTCTTTCTCTTGATCCCTGCCATTCAAACCCGGAACCAAAAAAGCTAACCCTGACCATGCAAGCCCCCACATCGAACAGCCAGCTAGGTCAATTACCGATCGCACCAACGCGGCTGAAACTTGTTTTGAGGCGGGCCCTTAGTTCGCAAGCTTCCCTCGCTGTCTTACTTATTCTTGCGTTACTCGGTTATGCTCAAGTAGTTCCGAATATCTTGCTCGTTGCGATCCTTGGATTTGTCAGTTTTAAGGAGTTTTATCAAAAGATAGACCGCGGCCTTCCACTTCTAGAACTAGCAAACCTGATCGCTGTGCTTCAATGGACCGTAGGTCCGGCATTGTCTTACTATTTTGAAATCGACCACTTTAAATACTACATGTATGTGAGTGAACCTACCTTTTTTTCCTTTGCCCTACCAGCGACGTGCGGTTTTACTGCCGCCATTTTGGGTTGGGGATTAGTAGTCGATCAGCGGCCTCTCATCGCTCAAAAGGGACAAGACTTTTATTTTACTTACGGTATCTATTTAGTGACCATCGCTTTCATCGCTGAATTTGTATCTGGCCGAGCTCCCTCATCTGTCCAATTCTTCTTTTTTTTATTGTCGCAGTTGCGCTATGTGGCGGCGATGTACTTTTTGCTATCCGGTCATCAATATCGTTTTATTGCTACGATTATAGCGTGCAGTAGTTTGTTCGTTAAATCATCATCGGCCGGTATGTTCCATGACTTACTCTTATGGCTAGCACTGATTTTCTGTGTCTGGTTCCCCACCGCAAAATGGCTCCACTATCGTAAACCTCTGGTATTTGCACTCGCCGCTCTATTGGTTTTTACCATTCAGGTTGTCAAACAGGATTATCGCGTACGAATGAAAGCAGGTGAAAATCCATCGCTTTTCCTGATGGCATTCGACTACCTATCCCCCTCGGGTCGCGCCTGGGATCAAGATGTGCTCTCTATGGCTATTGTTCGCCTCAATCAGGGATGGATTATTTCCGCTGTTATGAATCACGTTCCTGCCACGCAACCGTATGCAAATGGTGAGACCGTCATTGAATCAGTGGTTGCTTTAGCCCCAAGATTTTTGCTGCCAGACAAAGTTGGCGCAGGTGGAAGAACTAATTTTCGCAAGTATACGGGGTTAGCGATAGCCAACGAAACTTCTATGTGTATCTGTGTACTAGGAGAAGCATATGCGAACTTTGGCGAATATGGCGGCATACTTTTCATGATTGCCTTCGGGGCCTTTCTCGCATTCTACTACTCAAGAATCTTAAGATGGGCCACATCACATCCGGATTTTCTTTTTTGGATACCACTTATCTTTTATCAGGCAATTAAGGCGGAGACGGATATGGTTGTAATCGTCAATCAAATCGTTAAAGGTTCCATTGTAGCTTTTGCAGGCTACTTGGCCATGCATAAATTCTATCCCCCCGAAATGTTTCAGCACAACCGGAGCTATCCTGTTCAGAGGCCTGTAAGAGATTTGCCGTAGGCCTCGCGGTCCATAACCCCAACAAGAATCTTTCAAACTAATCGCAGTAAATTGCTGAAAAAACTACTCATTTGCGTTGACTGGTTTGAGCCTGCGATTCGTGCTGGAGGACCGATTACGAGCTGTGTGAATCTGGTTCGGATGATGGCGGATCATGCTGAGGTCACAGTACTGACCGGGGCAAGGGATCTTGGTGCGAAGGAAGATCTGCAAGGTGTTGTCGTGGGCCAGTGGAATCGCTGGCGAAACATGGCCGATGTGTGGTTTGCCACAGGGCGGCAACATCGGCTTGGGGCTTTTTACTGTGCTTGCCAAGCCAAGAATCCACATACTGCTTATCTCAACAGCATGTTCTCGGTTCCTGGTACGATCCTCCCGCTACTCACCACTCCATTGCTTGGCTCCACACGTTTTGTTCTAGCGCCGCGGGGAATGCTGAAACCGACGGCGCTAGCGACCCGCCAAGGACGAAAGAAACTGTGGATTCGCTTTCTTAAGCTCTCGGGAATCGCCAAGAGAATTCATTTTCACGCAACCTCTAACGAAGAAGCGGACGAGATTCGAACTCACTTCGGATCCGATGCCGCTCTCACTGTCATACCGAATGTGCCTCGCGTTCCCGCCAGTGAACTGTCACCGCTAGAGAAGCATCCGGGACAATTAAGATTGTCGTTTGTTGGCCGTGTGCATCCGATCAAGAACCTTCATATCGTGCTCGAGTCGCTCGCGTCTCTCCAAGGCGAATGCCATCTCGATGTGATCGGGCCTGTCGAGGACGAAAGCTATTCCGCGCGGTGCGAGGAATTGATTAAAAACTTGCCTATTAATATCCAGGTCACACGACATGGCACGCTCGCGGTCGAGGATTCCTTGGAACTGGTCAAGAGAACTCACGCCATGTTCCTGCCAACCCAAGGGGAAAATTTTGGACATGCCATCTTCGAAGCAATGGGGGTCGGTGTTCCCGTATTGATCAGCGACAAAACCTTTTGGCGCGATCTAGAAAATCGACGCGCCGGCTGGGATCTCCCGCTGGAACAACCTCGCCGCTTTCAAGAAGTCCTCAGGCAACTTGTTGAGATGGATCAAAAGGAACACTCGACGTGGAGAAGAGGGGCGCTCAAGCGAGCGCAGGGGTTCATTGGGGAACAGGATCTCAAGGAAGAGTATTTGCGGATGTTTTTCCCGAGGTAACGAAGAGGACGGGTGCCGGTAGGGTGGCAGGGCCTCGCCTTCGGCTACGAGTGAAACGAGGGTAGGGGAGGGGCACGGCCGCTGGGGCGGCGAGATCCTCGCCTTCGGCTGCGGGTGAAACAAGGCCTCGCCGAAGGCTGCGGGTGAAACGAAGAGAAGGGAACCTACCCTTTTACTATCAAATAGAAGTGATTGCAAATCTGTAGCGACATAGAAGCATGCTTTCGTGTATACGCTGCATTGAACAGATGTCCTAAGAAAGTTTGCAAGGATCGCTGAGCGTTTTGAAACTATGAATATTCTCGGAATCAATGCTTACCATGGCGATGCTTCGGCGGCCCTTGTCCAAAATGGACAACTCGTCGCGGCGGTCGAAGAAGAGCGATTCAATCGAATCAAACATTGGGCGGGCTTCCCCGCCGAATCCATTCGCTGGTGCCTCGCCGAAGGTGGCATTCGAGCTGAACAAATCGATCATGTCGCTATCTCATTTGATCCACGCGCTAACTTCACCCAACGACTAAAATTCGTCGCCCGTAATCGACCTTCTATTCGAGCCATTTTTGATCGGCTGCGACGACAAGGAAAAACGCTCGCCCTGGAAGATCAATTCGCTTCTGCTGTCGGACTGCAGCGTTCGCAAATCAAAGCGAAATTCCATCGCATCGAACATCATCAAACCCACGTCGCCGCCGGTTTTCTTATCTCCCCCTTTGACAAAGCTGCTGTGCTATCCATCGATGGAATGGGAGATTTCACCAGTACACTCACCGCCACCTGCGAGGGTAACTCCTGGCGCGAACTTGACCGAGTCTACTATCCCCATTCGATCGGCTTTCTCTATACCTCCATCACCATGTACCTGGGCTTCCCGTACTATGGTGATGAATACAAAGTGATGGGACTCGCCCCTTACGGTGAACCGGAGTTTGCCGATTTCTTTCGCAAACTGATCTATCCCAAAGGGGATACGTTTGAATTGAATCTCGATTACTTCACCCATCATCGCCAAGGGATTCAGATGTCTTGGAATGATGGGGCTCCCACCATTGAACCCTTCTTTAGCAGCAAACTGGAAAGTGATCTGGGAACGCGCCGCTCCAAAGAACAGCCGATGACCAAGCGCCATGAGAACATCGCCAAGTCGCTGCAAGTAGTCACCGAAGAAATCATCGTTCACTTGCTGAAATCATTACACCGAAAAACGGGACTCGAAAATATCTGCATGACCGGTGGTGTCGCGATGAACTCGGTGGCCAACGGTAAAATCACTTCACAAACACCATTCAAAAATGTCTACATTCCCGCCGGCGCAGCAGATAACGGCACCAGTTTTGGTAGCGCCTTCTACGTCTGGAATCATCTCTTAGGAAAACCGCGTACCTTTGTGCAAGATCATGCGTACTGGGGTTGTCACAGCGATGATGATCAATGCGCAGCGGCGATACGCAAAGGGGGACTTCCTTTTGATTTGCTATCGGAAAACGACCTCGTTGATCGCACCACCGATCTGATGATCGGGGGCAACGTTGTCGGTTGGTTTCAAGGAAAGATGGAGTTTGGGGCTAGGGCGCTCGGTAATCGATCGCTGATCGCCGATCCACGACGAACCGACATGCGTGACATCATCAATTTAAGGATAAAATTCCGCGAAAAATTCCGCCCTTTTGCTCCATCGATTCTAGAAGAGCATGTCGCCGAGTGGTTTGAAATCGACGAGCCGACACCCTACATGGAGAAGGTTTTTCCGATTCGCCCTGCGCGTCACGCGCAGATCCCTGCGGTAACTCACGTCGATGGAAGTGGTCGATTGCAAACGGTCTCCAAGAAAACCAACCCACTCTATCACGCCCTGATCACTCGATTTTACGAGAAGACGGGCGTACCCATTGTGCTTAATACGTCCCTGAATGAAAACGAACCTGTGGTGCGGACACCCGCAGAAGCGATCTCCTGTTTCTTAAGGACGGACATGGATGCCTTGGTACTAGGCCGTTGCTTGATCGATCGCCATCGCCCCGATTTTCCTCTGGAATTCCGCAAACGTAGCGCAGGGAGTTAGGCCACGATAGGTTCTCGTTGTTGGTCTTTTCCCCCTGGAATCGAATCGATATTATGACGACTTGGTTCTTTGGATCGGATCATACCGTATTTGGTAATATTTCACGGAAACCTACCGACTTGGTCGCTCCATTGCGATCGATTCTTGAACTAGATTGACTTGGAAAGGCTAGCGAATTCATGACAAAGTCTGCACTTATCACCGGTATTACAGGACAGGATGGCAGCTATTTGGCGGAGCTTCTCCTGTCCAAGGGCTACAAAGTGCATGGTGTGGTGCGTCGTGCTAGCACCTTTACGACTGGACGTATCAATCACATCTATCAGGATCCACATACCGATCCTCAATTGACACTGCACTACGGCGATCTCACCGATGGCCAGGCGCTGACGAATTTGGTTTTGGAAGTTGAGCCCGACGAAATCTATAACCTTGGTGCCCAGAGCCATGTGCGAGTCTCATTCGATCAACCAGCCTACACCATGCAGGCGACCGGCGGCGGAGCATTGAATGTTCTCGAAGCGGCTCGCTTGCTCAATCGCAAGAAACTGGTCAAGGTGTATCAAGCTTCCAGTAGCGAAATGTATGGCGATGTATTGGAAGTTCCTCAAAAGGAAACAACTCCCTTCAATCCTCAGTCGCCATACGGCTGTGCGAAGGTGTACGCTTTCCATCAAACGGTCAACTACCGCCGCTCGTATAACATGTTCGCTTGCAACGGGATTCTGTTTAATCACGAATCGGAACGACGTGGCGAAACCTTCGTCACACGCAAGATCACCCGCGCTGCAACGAGAATTAAAGTCGGCTTGCAAGAAAAACTGTACTTGGGGAACCTCGATGCAAAACGCGACTGGGGATATGCCAAGGATTATGTGGAAGCGATGTGGATGATTCTGCAGCAACCTGAGCCAGAAGATTTTGTGATTGCGACCGGTGAAACCTATACCATCCGACAGTTCCTAGGATTTGTCTTCGAGCAACTCGGTATGGACTGGGAAAAGTACGTCGAAATCGATCCCCGCTACTTCCGACCTGCGGAAGTTGATTTGTTGCTAGGCGACCCGACTAAAGCCCGAGAAAAATTGGGATGGATACCGAAGACAAGTTGCAAAGAGTTGGCCAAGATCATGGTGGATCATGATTTGGAGTTGGCACAACGGGAAAAGCATGCTGGGTTGTTTAAGGGGTAGGATGGGGATTGGGTGTGAAGTTGGTGGAACGGTGCCGTCGCCACACGCGTGGGATAGGATAGGGCTTTTTAGTCTCCATCTTTTATACCGCCCCCCAATCTATAACCGCAAATATCTTTTGGCGTTATTTTTGATGGAAGGCGTCTGGACGCCTTGCGTCGCCCCTCACCCTACCCTCTCCCCACGATGAGTACATCGCGGGGAGAGGGGACGCTTCTGGCTCTGTCTTGATAGCAGAATTTGGCTGGGTGGATATTAAATCCGAATCGATGAACGTAATTTTGTTTCGAGTTATTCTTGATGGAAGGCGTTTTGACGCCTTGCGTCGCCCCTCACCCTACCCTCTCCCCACGATGAGTACATCGCGGGGAGAGGGGACGCTTCTGGCTCTTTCCCTTTGCTGATTAAGATTTAAGTGAAAAAAGCAATCTTCATTGGAGTCTTGTCCCATGGGACGACTTCCAAAAGCCAAGCGGATTGGTTGAGGAGGATCACTCCGGATTGTGAGTGGCAGGGGATTGATGTTGATGGTCCCTTTCAGTCACAGCCGCGATGGAGTCGATCTCTCGCCTTTCGTCTGCGCTGGGGGCCGGCTGTTGCAGCGGTGAATCGATTCGTTCTGCAATCGCTTCCTTCATCTAAAGTTGATTTGGTTTGGATAGGGAAAGGAGTTTTGCTCTATCCCTCAACCGTTCAACGGATCCGCCAACTCGCTCAAACGATTATCTACTACACGCCAGATACAGCCTTCTATGGAAACCGATCGCGATTCTTTAATGCAACCATGAGTAGCTATGACTTGATCGTTACGACCAAGTCGTTTGAAGTGGAGCAGTATCATCGCTACGTAGATCCTGAGAAACTGTTTTTGACCACACAAGGCTACGATCCCAACATCCATTTCCCGCGAACAAACGTTAAAAAGAAAAAACACGCGGTGCTCATCGGTTTGTGCGAACCTGATCGCGAAGAGTGCGTGCGAACATTAAGGGCCAATCAAATACCGGTGGTGATCGGTGGTAAGGGTTGGGAAAATATCGTACGCAGTTACTACGGTGAAGAAGGATTCACATTCCTAGGTGAAACCGTTTTTGGTGAAAGCTACGCTCGGGCCATTTGCGAAGCCACGATCGGACTGGGACTGATGTCCAAAAAGTTTCCAGAACTTCACACAACGCGAACGATGGAAATTCCCGCCTGCGGAACCATTCTGGCAACTCAAAAAACATCAGAGACCACGCGGTTCTTCAAAGACGACGAGGTACTCTTCTTTGACAACTTCCACGACCTGGCGCAAAAGATTCAGGCTCATTTTTCGGATCCCGACCATGCGCAAAAAGTGGCTGATCGAGGTCGCCATGCACTTCTTAGCCAACCGTTTTCCTATCCTCAGATCATGTCCGCATGCTTAAACCGGGTGGGTTTCGAAACCGTACTTCCTACTAGCACCAAATAACCCCAAAAAAGAGCCACCTTTATTCTTATGGTTCTATAGAACTACCGCAAAGTTTAAGTTACCATCCGATCATACTTTTTTGATTGGCAGTTCTGTCTCTGCGAAATCGCTTCCTCCTCAAACGCGATACGTTGATGGGAAGACTTTTCTTTGCGATTTATGCCCAACGATAAACTTTTAATTGGTTTCCTCGGTGCCGACTGGTGGGGAAGCGACGCTCGGGCTCTAGCCTCTGAGTTTCGTCGTGATGGCCACCTATTGGTCGAGCGGCATTATGAGGACCATTTTCCGACGCGTTGGCGCAGCACGCCACTGCGATTGCTTCGGCGTTGCTGCCGAGGCTTGATGAGCGCCGATTACAATCGCGCGATTCGTGAACTTCTAAACGTGGAAGCTCTAGATTTTCTCTTGGTCTTCAAAGGGATGCTGCTAGAACATGCCACCTTGCAAGAGTTCCTGGCACAGCGGATTCCCGCTTACTGCGTTTACCCCGACGTCAGTTTTGTTGATCATGGCAAGAATATTTGGTCATGCTTGCCGCTGTACGATTGCGTCTTCACCACGAAAAGTTTTCACGTGGAAGACCAACGAGTGCAACAGGCAGCTAAGACGCTGAAACTGGTCAATCATGGTTTCGATCCTGAGGTGCACCGGCCGGTGGCACTGCGGGACGATATCCTCAAGTGCTATGCTGCTGATGTTTCGTTTGTCGGAGTTCATTCACCGAAAAAGGAAGCGATCTTGGATGCGCTCGTTCAGCAAATTCCGAATTTGCGTTTGCGCATTTGGGGAACGAATTGGGAAAAAGCTTCTTCTCGCTTACGGAAGATGTGGGAGGGACGAGGCGCTTATGGGGATGAGGTGGCGGCAGTCTATGTCGCTTCGAAAATCAACCTGGGGCTGCTGAGCGAAGCGGGAGGAGGAACCGCTGCGGGGGATCGCACCACGGCGCGCACCTGGCAGATTCCCGCCTGTAAGGCTTTTATGTTGCATGAGGATACTCCCGAAGTGCGCAAGGCGTTTGAAGCGGATCGCGAGATCGGTGTATTCAGCGATCCTAACGATCTCGTGTCGAAGGTGCGATATTATTTGGATCATGGACCGGAAAGAGAATCGATCGCCGAGCAAGGGTATCGAAGGTCGATGGCGGGGCCCTACTCGTATCGCGCGACGGCGCAGGAAGTGATCGCGTTTCATCGTGATCAAATGCGAGCGACAGTTTCCGCATGATTTTGATGTATCATCACGTTTGCCCCTGGGACCGGATTCCGAAAGATGCCATAGCCCTTGAGGGATGGCAATTCAATTTATCTCCTGAGCAATTCGCCAAGCAACTCAATCACGTTGAGCGTTGTGGTTTTGAGTTCATTTCGCTAGGTGAGTATGTCGATCGATTAGCGGACAAGAGTCGTTGGCATGGCAACGAGGCGGTGGTGACTTTTGACGATGGTTGGTTAGACAATTACGAGTATGCTTTTCCGGTGCTTGAGTCGCTGAAAATACCAGCGACTTTTTTTATTGTCGCTGGGGAGATGGCGGGGATTGATCGATCTCGGCGTTTGACAGATGGTCAGTTGCGGGAGTTGCAATCGCGAGGGATGGAGATCGGGGGGCATTCACGAACGCATCCTAATTTGGCGATGTTGAATGAGGAAAAGTTAGCGGAAGAGATTCAGGGATGTCGGCTTGATTTGCAGGATCGATTGGAGAGTTCCATCGATTTCTTTGCGTACCCTGGTGGACGGTTTAATCGAAGGGTTATCGCATGTTGTGAGCAGGCGGGATATCGCGGTGCTTGCTCGACGATCAGTTGGGGAAAGAATTCGCCGGCGTCACGATTTCATTTATTTCGTGATGTGCTATCCGCTGAAAGCGATCGGTTCGCCGATCGCTTGAAATTATCTCCTATCTGGCGAACACTGTTTCGCTGGCGAGCACAGTGGCGACTACGTACAACTTTGAATGCTTAGGGCGAGTTGGGATTGATCGATTCGCTATCGCGTTGTGGGACAGGAAGAGTATTCCTGGCAATTCGTTTCTGTTTTGATAATGTAGCGATCTTAAAACACTGAACTGACAAAAATGAAACGCTCATTATCTCGAATTGCACAAGCGTTACGCTGGCGTTTTGGCAAAGGTTGGTCACTGGGAGATTTTCAAGGGCGATATAACGCTAAAAACTCGGATGCCTGGGGATATTTATCCGATGCTCGTCATCTGAAGCGTCGTGATAGAATCTTTTCGCACCTTCAGAAATTAGCGGGAAAGAATGTGCTGGAGATAGGTTGCGCAGAAGGGTTTATTACCGAAAGGTTGCTTGCTGAAGGAGCAACTGTTGTTGCGTGCGACTTGTCGGAACAAGCAGTGGCTCGCGCTCGAAAGTATTGTCAAGATTCTGAGCACGCGACGTTTGTGGCGGTGGATATTCGGCAGGATATTCCGGGAAAGGATTTCGATATCTGTATTGCGTCGGATGTGCTTTATTACCTTTCCGAAACTGAAAATCGAACGGTAGCGAAACGACTTGCCGAGCATATGCAACCGGATGGTGTATTACTGTTTGCTAATGAATGGAATCGCAACTATCGGAATCTTACACATCCCCAGCAAACGATTTCCATTTTCGAATCAACCGTGAAATGGAAAGCAAGTGATGTCGTCATACAGCAGGAAGGTGAGGATGCGATGCATGTGGTCGCGGTATTAATAAGGGTATCATAGATCGGAAATTTTTGGCGGTAAGTTGTTCGCTATGAATATCACAGTCGAATCTATCAATCTTTTAAAAACACAGCTTTTGAAGCTATTGGCTTAAGATGGTATTGAAGCAGGCTCTACACATACCTAACTACTTTACATTAAATCATCAAGAATATTGCTGACACTCAAGCGATGATTTTCATCCAGAAAGATATCGACGAAAACACAATGAAATCGCGTATCAACGCTACTTTCAATTATGCAGATTATGAGTGGTTTAAACTGTTTAAAAGAAATCACTCTGGCAAGCATAACATCCAGCAGGACGCTTCGAGTCTGAACTTGAACAGCGCGTTGAAATTGGTACGCCGAATGGTAAATACGCCAGTCAATCCCTTGCTTGAAAATGCTCTTCAAGCTAGGTTTGCGAGCAGGCATTAGGAAACCCAAGGATTACGGTACCGTCATATGATTGACAATACAGTTTTAAACGGTGACTCGCTAGCGTGGTACGCACGAGCGATTTATCGCTGTCGTTTTTTTTTCATGCTAATGCTATTGTCAGGTTTAACTTTTGGTGGCTGGCAAGCTTACGCCCATCCCAACTTCCGGACCCTTGCTAACTTACGGCTTAAAAATGACTTGATTGACTACCAACATCGCGGTTATTGGGATCCCCAAGGAAGAAAGACGATCGCCCAAGTGAGAGGTGTGGCGGGGGAACTAGTAAAGGACGCTACGGTAAGTGTAAAACAAGAATCTGATCCCTGGCTTTTGCGTATTGAGATCATGCATCATAATTCCGGCGCGGGTGAATCTTTGGTTCAGCAAGTTTTGCTGAAACTGAAATATCTGAATCAAACCGTGGAACAAACTTCGGATTCTAACACCGCAATAGGAACAAAAGGCCCAGAAAACAAGACCCGGCGCTTAGTCGATTTACTAGACCAAATGGACACTTGTCTCTCGGAACTCAATGCCGATAACCCAGCCCTCAATACTCCGTCCGATAACGACAACATACTACCGCAAAGTTTTCGGGTGTCTGCCGATTATATCGTGCGCTGGCCGTTAGACCAACTGCCGCAGGCTCAAAGATTTGCGCAAGCCCAGCAAAGCATCGATCAGTATTTCAAGTCCGCGTCACAAAATCCTCTAACGGAGAGGGATGTTCCTACGGAAAACGAATTGTTGTCGCTACAAGAAAAGGCGGTCATGGAAATGCTGCAAATGTGGGGACGAATGGAATTGTCTGCAGCAGCATCTTCGGAAAATCAAGTTGTCTGCGACAGCGTTTACGAACAACCTATCGACCAAATACAACAATCATCGCGAGAACTTTTTCTCTGGTCTTGCCTCGCGATGGGTACCGCGATTTTGATCATCGTTCCTTGGGTATGGTGTATCGAAAACTGGCACGTAATCACTGGCAAATAAAATTGCGTCAAACTAATGCCATTTCAAACGCAACACGATTCTGCAATACCAATCGCGAACGTAGGTCTGAGAACGAGTAGCACTTCTATTTATCGACTTTTAATCCTTGGTGTTTTCGCACTTTTGGGTTTTGCTCAAATTGTGCCAAACATTTTGCTAGTTCCTGCCATCACCATGTTGGTGATTATTGAATTCCTTGAACGCCTTGATTGTGGTTTGCCTTTAATTCAGATAACCGTTCTGATTGCAGTGCTGCAATGGCTTTTGGGACCTCTTTTGGTCTATCAAAGTGAGTATTCACTAGGTCGATATCGGATGTATGTTGAGGAGCATATCTATTTCCAATTTGCTATTCCGGCAACCCTTTGTTATGCGGTTGCGATGCTAGGTTTTGGCCGCACTGTTCAGCAACGTAAGCTTCTCCTTACTGTAGATCGATCTAACTTTATCAAAATCGGCTGCGTTTTGACCCTGGTAGGAGTTATCGCATCTCTTGCTGCACCGCGATTTAGCAGTACTTTTCAATTCATATTTTTCTTGATCTCTCAGTCGATGTATGTCGGTTCTATCTATTTCCTGATGTCCAAACACGAGTTGCGTTTGCTGCTTGCTCTGGGCCCGATGTCATTTTTATTGATGTATACGCTAAACAGCGGTAGATTTCATGATTTACTTATTTGGTCTGCAGTTCTTTTCTGTTTTTGGTTTGCGGAGCGAAACTATTTTTTTGTCACGAAGATTGCAATCTTTGCCACCATCTTACTGTTGATTTTCGGAATCCAGTCGGTAAAGAACAATTACCGATCCGCTTTAAAACGTGGTGACACACCTTCGCTGATCAGCCTAATGCGAGACAATCTTAAGCCTGATGGCTTGGCATGGGAGGAGGGTGCCATATCAAACGCGATGATCCGACTCAACCAGGGTTGGATCGTGTCTGCCGTTATGAATCATGTACCTGAGAATGAACCGTTCGCCGATGGCGAGACAGTGAAGAATGCCTTGTTATCGGCCTTGCTGCCCCGTTTTTTAGAGCCAGATAAAAAAGGGGCTGAAGGAAGAGAGAATTTTCGTCGCTTTACTGGATTAGAGATTGCTGAATCGACGACGATGGCCATTAGTCCTCTCGGAGAAGCTTACGCCAATTTCGGAATTGCGGGAGGCATTCTCACGTTAACCATTTTTGGTACAATCTTTTCGCTCGTTCACGCGATTTTCGTGGTTATTCTTAATAGATTTCCAACTTTTTATTTTTGGTTACCCTTCATCTTCTACCAAGCGATTAAAGCAGAAACCGAATTTGTTGTAATTGTGAATCAGCTAGCGAAGGGGACGCTTGTCGCTATCGTGTTGTACTGTTTCGTTTGCATGAACTTTCGAATTCAGCGAAAGAATGTTTAGAGGAAGACACCTGACAATAATAGGAATATTTACTAAATTCTGAAATCGAAAGGCAGAGATAATTTAAAGCTCAAATTATCCACAAAAATTTGGCTCTTCCGCAGAATTTGTGGGTGCAGGTTCAAATTAGACTGCTGAATTAAATATTTGACGGTTTCAAAAGCCGTCGCCCCTTCGCTTGATGGCCGTAAGCTCATTGTTAATTAACTCAGCAACTGCGTTGGATACTCCGAAAGAGCAGTAACTCACCACGTTCGCTACACGCTCTATGATGGAACCAGTTACTTTCTTCAGTGGCTTTAGCTTCATACTTTTCTTCGGCAATTGGAGAGCTCTCCTTAGCGGAGAAAACTACTACATCCATGCAACTGTCGGATGTTTTTTTGCTTTCTGTTGAATGTTCCCTAGAAAGCGCCCCTGTTCTTTAGAATCCACCTTTGATTTGTTGCCAGAGCATGGCAACCTTTTCGTAGAGCCATTGATGATTGCTGCCCAGGCCGTCGGTGGAAGGGAGCCAGCGTTGCCATATTTTTTCGTCGGGGCTTCCGGAGCGGGGGAAGCCGTAATCGGTTGGGGCGGCTAGTGGTGTGAGGCCGGCGGTTTCGAACGTCTTCATCGCTCGGACGATGTGACCCGCTGAGGTGACGACGATCACAGGTTGGCCTGTGTAAGATTCCTTAGTGAGTAATGCTTCATCTTCGGTACTTTTCGCAGTCGTGAGCAATTCGGCTCGCGACGGATCGATTTGCAAAAGTTCGATTATCTGCTGATAGAAACGTTGTTTCTTTTCTGGATCGGCGCGACCGGCGATCGATATCAGAATCTTCGAATCAGCAAAATGACGCTGGATACGGACGCCCTCCAGCAGTCTCGCCAGGAATGTCCCTGATACTTGGCTCGTGAAGGGCAACTCCGGATCGGAATTGAATCCGGTACCCAAGACGACCACCAACGGGGCGGAAAGCTTGTCCCCGTTGGCATCCAGCTGAAACGGCGGATAAATAAATTCCGATTGCCGCCGCGCTTCGTACGTCCAACCTGCGAGACTCCCCAGCAATAAACACAGAAAGCTGATGAGAAATGCTTTTAAGGCGCCTGGCGGTTTGCCGCGACACCATAACAGGATCGCGAACGCTTGGATTAGTAGCGTTATCCATAACGGTGAAAGCATCGTGGCGATGATGTATTTGAAGTTGTCGAAGAGGACGTTGTCCATGGAAGACTCGATGGGGATCCGGAAACGCGGGAAAAGGGGGAGAATGGGATTGTATCACACGCTTGGATGGGGAAGGGGGAGGCCGACAGGCGGAGGTGGATTGATGGAGCTCAGCGATTAAAGGCTGGTTGAGGTACTTAACGCAATGTGGATGTATCTGGTGAGGTATAAAGAGCCTTGCGGGAGCCTTCACCCTAGAAGGAGGCGTGTACCTCCGGTAATGAGCTTTGCGGGGAGAGGGTTAGGGTGAGGGGCGCGGCAAAGCTTGTACACGGTGGATGCTGTCGTATAGCTTTGCGGCTCGAAGAAGACCCTCACCCTAGAGGGGCAAAGCGTCGAGAGACTCGCAATGGGATAAGAGTTGGCAGCGGGATAGATCAGCCGGGTTTTGATGGAGAGAGTCGCGCGGGTTTTGAGGCTCGAGGCCCTCACCTTCTGTCCCCTCTCCCCGCGATGTACTCATCGTGGGGAGAGGGTTAGGGTGAGGGGTGACGCAAAGCGTCAAGAGACTTACGATGGAATTGCGGTTAGCAGCGGGATAGATCAGCCGGGTTTTGATGGAGAGAGTCGCGCGGGTTTTGGGGCTCGAGGCCCTCACCCTACCCCTCTCCCATGCAAGCATGGGAGAGGGGACAGGACAAAGCGTCGAAAAGCTTACGATGGAATTGCGGTTGGCAGCGGGATAGATCAGCCGGGGTTTGATGGAGAGAGTCGCGCGGG
>Ga0315900_10000476_pt1 | contig 70101 bp, 54 predicted proteins | sample LakEriMetagenome_FD_203521 | JGI IMG/M metagenome (GOLD analysis project Ga0315900, IMG submission 203521) | Freshwater fungal communities from buoy surface, Lake Erie, Ohio, United States - Buoy 12 MA114 | ecosystem: Environmental > Aquatic > Freshwater > Lake > Lake biofilm | place: USA: Lake... | reverse complement strand
AGGTTGCTTTTAGATTAATGGGTTTGGAAGTTAAGAAATCAGCTGGACCAGAGAAGCTCACTGGAGCATTAATAGAATAAGGGTAACCAAGTTTATTTAATCCGTCAAAAGTTGCAACACCAAAACTTATTGGAGCAATAGCAAAACCCGAATTAACATAAACACTCGAATCTATCCAATTATTAGCAGATGGATAGGGAGATTTGTCAGCGTAAGAAAAATCATCAAAGAAAGGTAAATCAAGAGGAGCAATGGTTGTTGTTTTTTTGTTTAATGTGTGTTGTTTGATTTCCGGTAAATTGCCGTTGCGGCTCAAGGGGCGTAATTGTTCTTGTGCTTTAAACGCATTACTCCATAGCTGCAGCAATATAAATAGCGAGACAAAAATTAGTTTAAATGCATTCATTATAATCTTTTTAATTAATTTGTTTCTGGGTCATTTACCACAGCCGCCGAATCAACAGGCAAAGCATATTCATCGTCTTTTCTGCCTACAGCCAGATCTATTTTACTACCTTTTTTAATAACCTCTCCAGCGGCAATTTCTTTCCCGTTAAAAAACTGTTTTAACACACATCCTTTACAATCTCCCGATATCTCCGTTATTTTACCAACTTTTAAGCCATAACTTTCAATCATAAATACGGCTTGGCGCGTACTTCTATCTACTAGTTTAGGCATTGCCATTTGAGGAGCCTGTGTGCTAGTAACGTATAAATAGATAACTCTATTGTGTTTTACCAATGATTTTGGCTCAGGATCTTGCTTGATAACGACACCAGGAGCTTCTTCGGGGCTATATATACTATCTATAATAATGTAGCCTACATGTTTATCCGACACAAAATTATCTAGTTCAGCAATCTTTTTTCCTTTAAAATCAGGCACTTCTGCCGTCTCTCCATGGTGAGTATAAACGCCTAATAACTTAAATAAAATCCATAAAACGACCGCTAAACTTATCGTGGAAATCGCTAAATGTTTGATAAAAACCTTTGATTTTATGTATCCAAAAAAATCTTTCATAAATAAACAGACTGCTAATATACTTAAATTAGAGAAAACAGCCCTCTAGTTAAGTATATTAACTATGCGAATAGAGTTTCGACAGCACTTTTTATCTTTTAAAAGAGGTTGGTCAGTTAATAATTATAATATTTTTCAAAAAAAACGTTCTAAATTTTTGATTTACAATAAAAAGCATATCTTTGCAGCCCGATTTTTAATTTTTAAATCGCTGATTATAAATATTTTGTAAATGACTAAAGCAGATATAGTAAACGAAATTTCAGAAAAAACAGGCATCGAAAAGATAGTTGTGCAAACAACCGTGGAGGCTTTCATGAAATCTATTCGTACGTCGATGACTGAAGGAAAAAACGTGTATTTACGTGGATTTGGAACGTTTGTAGTGAAAAAACGTGCTGAAAAAGTTGGCCGTAACATTTCAAAAAACACAACAGTTGTTATTCCAGCACATTTTATTCCAGCATTCAAACCAGCTAAAACTTTTAGCGAGAGAGTAAAACGTAATGTAAAAGTGGCTGAGCCATTAGATAATAAACAAGTTGAATAATGACACTAACTCGTAAGACACAGATTGGGTTACTAATAACGGCTGTTGTTTTATTCGTTCTTTTATTTCTTGCACCAAAAACACACACAGGCGAACTAAAAGCCAAGGGTAGTGAATTTAAACCTGCTGAAACAGTAGCGAGTATAGAGTCATTTATTACTATGGCTACTAAATCACTTAAGCCAGAAGAAAAATCAACCTATGATGCTTTATTAGCAAGTGCTAAGAGTTCAAAAGTTGATACAGCTTATGTTCCTGTTGTTGAATTTTGGGATAAACAAAAAAGACCAGATTTTGCGTCTTATTTTGTAGAACAAATTGCCGAAAAAAAACAAACTTCTTTAGCCTATAGTAAAGCGGGGGATCGCTACTACTACTCAGTTCGTTTTACAAAAGATAATAATGAAATACCTGCTTTATATCAAAGCGCTATTCGTTGTTATGAAAAAGCGATTGAAAAAGACTCTAAAAATATAGATGCTAAAATTCAATTAGCAGCTTGTTTTGTGGAGGATGGAAAAGACCCAATGAAAGGAATTGGCTTATTACGCGATGTTGAAAAAATAGATAGTAATAATGTGAAATTACAATTGACTTTTGCTTTTTTCTCTGTTAAGTCTCAGCAATGGGATAAAGCAATTAAGCGCTTTAATAAAGTATTAGTAATTGATCCTTTATATATTGAAGCGTATTTGCATTTGGCAGATGCTTATGAGCAACAAGGTCAAACCAACAAAACAATTGAAATGTTAGAAAAATATGCTAGCGTAACCGATGATGCGATGGCAAAAAAAGAAGTACTCAAATACATCGAACAACTAAAAAAATAAATAATTAAATTAATATAAATTTTTTAAAACCTAAGGATTATGCCAAGCGGAAAGAAAAGAAAAAGACATAAAATGGCGACACACAAACGTAAAAAACGTTTGAGAAAAAACCGTCATAAGAAAAAATAATTAGCCTAGCTAATTAGTTTTTTCTGGAAAGATTATACACAAACGGAAGGGCAAAATTGCCTTACCGTTTGTGTTATTTGTGTATGTTATTGTTTGCTAAAACTTTAATCGGTTTGTGACGCATTCGAAAACGTAATTATATATAAATTAAAACTATTTTAAAGTGAACGTAGAACTAGTAATAAATTCTACGCCTAACGAAGTTGTTATAGGACTATTAAACGATAAACGTTTGATAGAACTGCATAAAGAAAAAAATAACATTAAATTTTCGGTAGGCGATATCTACCTTGGTAAAGTTAAAAAGGTTATGACCGGACTTAACGCAGCCTTTGTAGATGTGGGATACGAGAAAGATGCATTTTTGCATTATTTAGATTTAGGTCCTCAGGCCAATTCGTTGTTTAAATACGTTGATGCTGTGCGTTCTGGTAAACAGAATGTAAGTAACTTAATGTACTTTAAAAATGAAGGAGACATTAATAAAGATGGAAAAATTAATGAAGCAGTTAAACCAGGACAATATGTTTTAGTTCAAGTTGCTAAAGAACCAATTTCATCTAAAGGACCAAGAATAACAACCGAAATTTCGATTGCAGGACGATACATTGTTTTGATTCCTTTTTCAGATAAAGTTTCTGTTTCTTCAAAAATTAGAAGTAGCGAAGAAAAAACAAGATTAAAAGCACTCATTCATAGCATCAAGCCAAAAAACTTTGGAGTGATTGTTCGTACAGTGGCAGAAGGAAAATCGGTTTCGGATATTGAAGGAGATGTTGCTGATTTAGTAAGTAAATGGGACGAATGTTTTAAAGCCCTACAAACTGCTGAGCCACCATTTAAGTTATTAGGAGAAGTTGATAGAACCAATGCGATTTTAAGAGATTTTTTAAACGCTTCGTTTAATGCAATTCATGTGAATAGCGAAACAGTGTATGACGATCTAAAGTCATATATTAAAACCATCTCTCCTGATAAAGTTGATATTTTAAAACACTACACCGGTAAGGTTCCTATTTTTGATAATTTCGGGATTGATCGCCAAATAAAATCTTTATTTGGTAAAACCGTTTTTATGAAAAGCGGCGCTTATTTAGTAGTTGAACATACCGAGGCTTTACACGTATTTGACGTAAATAGTGGAAACCGTGCTAAGAGCGATAAATCACAAGAAGAAAATGCCCTTGAAGTAAACTTAGAAGCAGCTGTTGAGGTGGCACGTCAATTACGTTTACGTGATATGGGTGGTATTATTGTGATTGACTTTATTGATTTACATAATCCTGAAAACAGAAAATTGTTGTTTGATAAGTTGAAGGAAGAAATGAAGTCGGATAGAGCACGACATAATATTTTACCTCCAAGTAAATTTGGTTTAATTCAAATTACACGTCAGCGCTTGCGCCCTGAAGTAAACGTTGAGGTATTAGAAAGTTGCCCTAGCTGTAACGGTAGTGGTAAAGTTCAGCCAAGTATTTTATTTGTGGAGCAAATTGAAAATGCCTTACGCTTTATTGTAAAAGAACAAAATGCAAAAGATATAACGCTTTGCGTGCATCCATATATTGAAGGTTACTTAAAGCAAAAAGGTTTTTTAAGAAGCATTCAATGGAAATGGTATTTTGAATACAAGCAATGGGTTAAAATTACCAAATCAGATAGCTACTCGTTTATGGAATACCATTTCTTAAACAAAGAGTTGGATGAAATCGTGATTTAATGAAAAGGAACACAGATACGGCTGATTAAGCAGATTTACACCGATGAATTTGTTGAATAGCAAAATAGAAAAATAAAAAACCCCCGATATGTATTTCATATCGGGGGTTTTTTATTAAAAATTTACCTTAACAATTGAATAAAGCCTTTTTGTGTTGTTTGAGTATTTTGTATGATGTAATAATAGATGCCATCGCTGCAGGTCTCGCCACTGGTGGTTCTTCCATCCCAGCTTAATACTTTATTAGTCATTTCTTTTATTTTGTTTCCCCAGCGGTTAATGATTATTAATGAGCTTAACTCTGTGCAATTGACCTTCCATACATCATTTATGCCGTCGCTATTTGGTGTAAATATATTAGGCAAATAATTACTGCAAATTTGAGTTGTAATGATACTGTCGGCTTCATATAGTTTTACATCATCTATATAATAATAAGAACTAAAATTGGGAGCATCTGAATCAATAGGTAATAATCTAATTGTATCTGTGAGTAAGGAATCTGTAAAATTACCTATTGTTAAATAATTCTCATTACCATTTGCGGTATAACTACCTGATAACATTACCCAATTTAAACTATCAGTGTAAAAAGTTGGCGAGGTAAACGTTATGTTAGGGATATTCGTTAAAGGTTTCCAAGAACTTAATTGTTGAATTTTAGAGTTACTAAAAACAATACCTATGTTTTTAATTGCCAAAGCTGAGCTATTTGCTAGTGATAATTGTAAGCTGAAATTATATTTTTTACCAGCCTCTAAAGTATTTACTAGTGAGCCTTGCACATATTCACGGTAATGTCCGCTCGTGGGGTATCCCATCAAATAAAAAAAACCACCTGTATATCCCACTCCACTATAAGCATTTTGATATCCAACAAGATTCTGAGGAACACCGACTGGTTGATAAGTGAAGTTATTGCTACAACTATTAAAATAATCTGAGGTGCCCCAAGTCGCAATGTCCCATCCAGAACATTTGGTTATTTCTTTGATGGGTTGACTTCCCCCTGACTCAGTTAAAGGACAGCTGGTGTATATCTCAAAATCCCCATTGTAAACAAGATTAGTTTGTCCTTTTGTTTCACAACAAAAAGAAATAAAAAACAGAAGAAAAAAATATTTAAAAGGTTTATTCAATTAATTTGGTTTGTTTTTAATTTTTTAAATGTTGTTTTGGTACAAGCAAACCATACTTGGCTTGCAAAACCTTATACTAATATACAAAATTGTGCTATTAGTATAAATTAAGAAAATTGGAGTTTTTAGCATATTTTGGTTTTTACGTATTTTTTTTAAGTAATAAAAAACGCCTCGCAATTTTGCGAGGCGCTTTTAAACTAAACAAACTATTTGTTACTTCACTAATTTTACAGCTTTTAATGAGCTTCCTTTCTCATTAGTAATACTTAAGCTATAAAAACCTTTCTCTAAAGAACTTGTATTGATAATTGCTTTTGAGTTTTCGATAGTTCCCGTTAAAACAACTCTACCTAACGCATCAATTAAAACATAATTTAATTTGCTATTGTCTTTAGTTGTTGCTTCAATCGTTAATTCATCTGCCATTGGATTTGGATAAGCATTTAATCCCGTTAAAACTTCTGCTTGTTTAATACCAGTTGTTGCTTGAGGAATCACATTCACTTGGCTCATTAAAAATCCTGCTGCCATACGTTGCACGCTTGACGAATCACAACTCATATCAGTGCAAGTAGTTGTGCCCGAAGTAGCCGTAACAGTTAAGCAAATAACATATTGGCCTGGTACTGCATATTGATGGAAAGGATATTGTTGTGTAGAGGATGTTCCATCACCAAAGTTCCATAAGTAAGATACGCTACCTGTGCCAGAAGATAAATTGTAAGCAAAATAATTACCAGTGTTAGTTGAATCAGCAAATACATAAAACTGAGAGTTTGCTTGGCAGCTTGCAGGAGTAGTTGTTCCGCTATTACAAGCTACGTTTATCATTTGAGAAGTAGAATCACAAAATCCACCAGCTGGCATATAAGAATATAGAGTTACATAGTGATTTCCGTTAGCTAAAGCAATTGATGGTGCCGACGTATAGGTCATGCCATTAATGTTCCAAACAACAGTGTTTCCTGGCGTAGAAGTGTTTACAAAATGAGTCACACAAGATGAATCTGTATACGTATAAAATGATGCTTGACAAGTTGTTGTTGTGCCGCTATTGCAAGCAACGTTAACATTGGTTGATGAAGTGCTAACGCCGCTTCCCAAAATACTTGCGTTTAAAATAACAAAGTAATTACCATTTGGCAAGCTTAGAGCAGGGTTTGATGTGTAGTACATGGTGCCATTAATATTCCATGATGAAGCTGTGTATGTGCAAGGCGTGCTATTTATAAAATGAGTCACACATAATGAATCAGTGTATGAATAAAATGATGCTTGACAAGGAGTCGTTGTTCCGCCACCAGCACAACCTACTGTAATTTGCTGATAAATAGAGTCGCAAAATGAACCAGTAGAGTAAGTGTATAAAACAACTGGGTAGGTTCCGTTTGGTAAACTTACATTTGGATTTGCTGTTGAGTAGCTAACACCATTAATGTACCAGTTATAAGTTAAATTACTGCCAGTTGAGGTGTTTACAAAATGAGTAACGCAGGCGCTATCCGTATTTGCTGTAAAAGCAGCGTTACAGCTAGTAGGAGCCATGTTACTAATTGTTACTACTGTACTTCCATTTATTTGACAGCCGCTCAACGAATCGTTGATAGATGTTACTAAAGTATAAGTTCCATTAGTTGGAAACTGAAAGGTGCCGTTTGATTGAAATATACCAGATGTTTGAGTTGCGCTTGGCATTACCGACCAATAATACATTGTTTGTGATGGACTTACTGCCCCTGATAGAACAGGTGTGATGGTTGCGGTTCCATTAGTTCCTAATGCAACGCTCATAGTAAGTACCGTTGGACACTGAGCCAATGCTGTGATAGAAAAAACACTGAGTGCTAATCCTAAAAGTTTTTTGGTAATTGTTGTTTTCATAGTTATAATATTAAAGTTAAGTATTTTCTGATACAAATTTACAAAGCATACTTAGGTCTTGAAACATCATTTTATAAAATATTACATATTCAAATTAAATATTAATGTTGTTTTTCAATTAAAACAATGCTTTGTAAAGTTATTTATTACACAAGTAAATTGCATAATAATAAAAAAGACTGCCCTTTTGAAGACAGTCTTTTAATAATGTTTACAGTAAAGTGATTATTGCTTGATAAACGGAATACGGTATGATTTTGTTTCAGATTCAATGATCATCCAATAAGAACCAGCATGTAATTCAGATACATCTATTGATTCTTTGAATGCTAACTCTTTTACTTTCCTTGCAAACACATCATAAATAACAATACGATGATACGTAGCAACGTTGGATGTTTTTATGGTGAGATCTTTTAAAACAGGATTTGGATAGATATTAAACAAGATTTTTTCAAATTCAAAAACACTATTTGCGTCACTAATGTATATGGTTGGCCTCACACTATCACCAATAGTAGTGCTTGTGCCAGGTGCAATAAATGGCCACACAACAATCGTATTTCCGTTGCCTCCCGATTTAAAAGCATTTGGGCCGGGACTTGGCGTAAAAGTTAATACAGTTTCACTACTATCATTTGCTGCTAAACTAGGCAAAAACACATTCAACGAATCACAAAATACACCTGCAGTGGTATCTCGATAAGCAGCAATACCAATAGAGCCCGAAAATGTAGAGTTACCTTTGTTTTTAATATAAACTTTTAAGCTAACAGAAGAACTAAAGGTTACTGAACTGGCAGGTGTGCTAGCATTGGCAGGAGTAAAAGAATAAACTGGACTCATGCTAAGGATAGCTTGCCCTTTACAAACTAAGCCTGCTATAGTTATTAAAAATAAAAATGCTAAATGTTTCATAACAATGGTTTTAACTAGTTTAAAATTAATTAAAAAAGTCGTTTAAAATAAATTACTTTTATAATTTATTACACATTCATATTATGGATATTTTACAAGACTTAATCAAATCGTTAGAAAAAGAAGAGTTAAAAAGCTATAAGCTTTACACCAAAAGAACTCATAACTATAATGAAAGAAAGGATATTGAGTTATTTGATTCTATTAAAAAACACCCAGAAGAATCAGATAAATATCATTTTAATGCGATTTATAAAGCTCATAAACCAGATACTAAATATTACAGACTCAAGAATAAAATTGCAGATGATGTTGGGATTATTTTATCAAATTTAAATCACAAGAAAACCGAAATTGATGTATTACATTTAGTTGGCTTAGCAAAAATATTTATTGGTAAACAACAATATAGTTTGGCCTTACATTATTTAAAGTTAGCTGAACGTAGAGCCATAGAAAAAGAAGACTACGCTATGTTGGAGGCTATATATGAACAACTAGTGAGAATGAGTATTCAAAATAATATTGAAAGCCCAAAGGCCATTATTGAAAAAAGAAATGAGAATAGCCAACGGTTAAAATTACTTCAAGATTTAGAAAACAATTTAGCGGTGCTTTCTTACGAAGTAAAAACAACTCAAAATTTAACTTCAAAAAAAGAAATTTCAAATTGGCTAAACCATACATTAAAAAATACAATTAAACTGTCTTATGTCAAAAACAGTGTGCAACTTAGGATTAAGATATTTCAAAACCTGAGTCGCTTAATGTTGTTATTAAAAGATTATACATCACTAGAAACTTATTTAAAATCATGTTTAGTAGAATTTGAGAAGGATAAATTGTTTAGTAAACATACACACGAGGTGAAATTACAACTGCTGGTATATTTGTGTAATGCCTCTTATATGTTAGAAAAGCATAGTCAAGCTATTGAATTCGCAGGCATTTTAAACAAAGCCATTTTTGAGTTTGATAAAGTACTATACAATCAGTATATTTTTTATTACTATAATATTTTAGTAAATAATTATAGTAAAACTAATATAGCAAAAGCAATTGATGTGCTTGAAGCTGCTCAAAATGAGAAACAAATTAAAAACAATCCACAACAGTATTTTTATGTATTAAACAATTTAGCCATTTTAAATTTTGACTTAAAAAAGTTTAAGCAAGCTAGTAAATTTTTTAGTCAAATGTATGTTTCTCAAAATTTTAAAACCTTTGATATTTCTTTTATAATAAAATTATATGTTTTCGAATTGATAAATAGATTGGAAATGGAAGATTATGAACAGTGCGAAAAACAATTGATGCAGCTGTATAAGTTAACTGATGATGTCAAAGAAAAGGATAGTATTAAAATTGATCTAGCCATTCTTGACCTCATTAATCATTTTTTAAATAAAAGCGATAATCGTTGGCGACCATTAAAGCCTTTTATACAAAGCTTTATTAAAAAATTTAGCGAAAACAAAGAAGGTTCTGGTATTATTAACTATGTTCAATGGATTGACTCCAAAATGTAAATGTTAAATTTTCACTATTAGCTTGTTATTTAAACTTTATATCCATAAGACAATACCCACCAATGGGTATTTTTAGTTTATAATTTGTAGTATTCAGTTAAATTTCTTTAATTTACATAACTAAAAAAAACATTTTATGAAAAAAACAAAATTATTTATTTCAATGGTAGCAATGACAGCTTTGATGTCGTCTTGTGTTACCACATCTTACATGGTTACCGACAATGCAGTTGGAACTAAAGTAGGAGTAGCTAAATTAAAGATTTTCGGCAAGGACAAAGACATTACTTTGGAAAAAGCCGCTGCTAATGGGAAAATCACAAAGATTGGAACTGTAGAAGTAAGAACAACTTACTTTATTTTACCTTTTGTAAAAACAACTGTAACAGGAGAATAATTTTAATCACTAAAAAATTTAAAAATGAAAATAAAAAATTTAATTATAGCTAGCGCAAGCGCCACATTATTGTCTTCTTGTGCATTAACAGTTCCTTTTACGGTAACTAACAATGAAGTAGGATCTAAAGTAGGGGTTTCTTCAACTATTTGTTTGTTTTCTGGTGGAGGTGCATCTTCAGCGCAATTGTCTCCAGTTCATGGTTACGGAATGTATAACGGAATTATGTTAAACAAAAATTTCGGTATTGTTGAAGCAGCAAAAAACGGGAAAATTTCTAAAATTGGGGCGGTTGACATCAAAACAACTTCTTATGTGTTTTTCACTAAGAAAGAATTTATTGTATCAGGAGAATAATTAATCTAAAAAATACTATCATGAAAAAAATTAAAAATTTATTATTATTTGTAAGCGCAGCTTCAATTTTAGCATCTTGCTCTGTTGCTGGACCATTAATGGTTACTAACCACACTATTGGTTCAAAAAGAGGAGAGGCAAGCCGTAAAATTTTCTTAAATATTACTTTTGGACACACTGATTTAGGTGCTATTACAGCAGCTAAAAATGGTGGACTTAAAAAAATCGCAACTGTAGATTGGAAAGTTAAAGGTGGTGTGTTTAGCAAAACATATTACACTACTGTAACTGGAGAATAGTTACTATTTTCTACATTATTAAAAATGCTTGACAGAAGTCAGGCATTTTTTTTACTTTTAATTTAATGATTCAAGATATTTCGAACTCCAACGACGTTGAACGGTTAGTAAAAACATTTTATACTAACTTGTTATTAAATGAAGAAGTGAAACCGATTTTTGCTCATGTGGATTTTGAGAAACATATGCCACATATGATTGCATTTTGGGAATTTGTGTTATTAGATAAAGAAGGCTACACCACCAATGTGTTTGATAAACACCTTAATTTACCCCTAAAAGCAGAGCATTTTGCCATTTGGCTTAAAACTTTTGAAGATACGATACATCATTTATTCGAAGGCGAAAAAGCCAATATGGCTATTCAAAGAGCGCAAACCATAGCCTACTCCTTTGAAACTAAAATGAAACAAATGGGAAAGCTAGATAATTCCTAATTATTAAGAGAATTGATCTTTGTTGCTTTTGGAGCGGTGTTTTTGGAAACCTTACTCTTCAATGGTCTAAAAAAGTAAGCCAATTTTAACCCTACATAATTTCCATCATTCGAAAATTGGTGAGTGTAATCTTGCCCGTCCACAGTATAGTTAACAGTGGCTTTAGCCATTGAGCCACTTAATCCAGCATTAAACATCAAAGTAGCGTTTAAAATACCACCCTTTTTAAATGCTTTTTCTCTTCCAACAGCAAAACGCAGCATTAAATAACCACCATTGCCAGATGTTGCTTGGCTATTCAAATAACGAGAAGGTGTAGTTGCCCATTCTATTTTATTTGTATAACTCTTATCTACAGTTTGTGAACCTATCATTTGGCTAGCAAAACCTGCGCCAATTAACCATTTAGCATTTCGGCAGTTAGGGTTAAATTTATAAAAACCCATTAATGGAATTTCAAAAGCTACAAATTCTGTTTTTATGGCAGAAGAACGAGCGCCTTTCCCTAAAAACGAATAATTTTCAGCTAAGGCAAATTCAAATCCAAAGGAATTAAAGCCTAAGCCCGTTTGTATCATCCAACGATTATCAATGTCATAACGCCCAACAACGTTAAAAGACCCAGCGCCAAAAGATTTTTGGTGAAAGCGTGCATTTGCCTCATCCATCCCTCCTACAAATTTAGCATGATTATCCTGTCCTCCCCATTGCAAGCCAATACGCCAAGTGTTGCTTTCTTGAGCTATTACCGGCGAAGTAAGGGACACTAAAATAAGATATATTACTTTTTTCATGGGATTAAATTTTTAAATAAAATTATGAAAAAATTTGGCTTTCACATATATTTTTCAACTTTTTAATCCCTAAACGATTAATTTAACATTACACATTTTTTTTGTACATTCGCTACCCTTAAATTGAGTGCTAAGTAATTGGTGATTAGTGGATAGCGCCACTTATCACTCAAATCTCATCACTCATTACTCTGAAAAACATGAAAAAGTACCCTACATACAACCAACTAAACTTATCACAAATAAGTAAAGACATTTTAGATTATTGGAAAGAAAAAGACACTTTTGGAAAATCCATTTCTACCCGCGAAGGAAAAACACCTTGGGTGTTTTACGAAGGTCCGCCAAGTGCTAACGGAATGCCTGGTATTCACCATGTCATGGCACGTACCATTAAAGATATTTTTTGCAGATACAAAACCTTACAAGGTTATCAAGTAAAACGTAAAGCAGGTTGGGATACTCACGGTTTGCCTATTGAGCTTGGCGTTGAAAAATCGTTAGGAATTACAAAAGAAGATATTGGAAATCCGAGTAGCAAAAAATTTATTTCGGTGGAGGATTATAACAAAGCTTGCCGTAAGGAAGTAATGAAGTATACTGACAAGTGGGAAGATGTAACCGCTAAAATGGGTTACTGGGTTGATATGAAAGACCCTTACATTACTTACGATAACAAATACATTGAAAGTGTATGGTGGTTATTGCAAAATATGAATAACAAAGGCTTATTATACAAAGGCTTTACTATTCAACCATACTCACCAGCAGCAGGTACCGGTTTATCTTCTCACGAATTAAATCAACCAGGTTGTTATCGTGATGTGAAGGATAGAACGGCAACCGTGCAGTTCAAAGTAAAAGATTCAAAGTTTAAAGTTAACGGAGATTTATACATTCTAGCTTGGACGACGACTCCTTGGACATTACCTTCAAACACGGCATTAGCTGTAGGAAAAGATATTGATTATGTGTTTATAGAAAGCTTTAATCCATTCAGCGGAAGTCTACAAACGGTTGTATTAGCAAAAGATTTAGTTAACAAATATTTTTCTGAAAAACATACGGATTTAAAATTCGAAGATTATAAAGTTGGCGACAAAAATATTCCTTTTAAAATTGTGAATCATTGCAAGGGTTCAGATTTAGAAGGAATCTCCTACGAACAATTACTACCATTTGTTCAACCAACAGATGGCGATGCTTTTAAAGTAATTGTTGGAGATTTCGTCACAACAACGGATGGTACTGGTATTGTTCATATTGCTCCTAGCTTTGGTGCGGATGACTTTAGAGTAGCTAAACAAAACGGAATTGGTTCTTTAACCTTAGTTGATAAACGCGGCCGCTTTTTACCTGAAATAAAAGATGGAACATTTTTGTATGGCGAAGAATATGTAAAAGAAGCTTATCATACGGATGCTGAAAAACAAGTTGAGTTTGAAAAACAAAAACAAATTTTAGAAGCAACAGGAAAGATCAAAGAATTAAAAGCTTACTTAAGTGTTGACGAACGTATTGTTTTAAAATTACAAGAAGAAGGAAAATTATTTAAGAAAGAAACTTACGAGCATAGTTACCCTCATTGCTGGAGAACTGACAAGCCCGTTTTATACTATCCATTAGATTCTTGGTTTATTAAATCAACGGCTGCAAAAGACCGTATGATTGAATTAAACAAAACCATTAATTGGAAGCCGGAAGCTACTGGAACTGGTCGTTTTGGTAACTGGTTAGAAAATTTAAATGATTGGAATTTATCTCGTTCTCGTTTTTGGGGTATTCCCATTCCTATTTGGACAAGCGAAGATAGCTCAGAACAAATAGTTATTGGTAGTGCAGAAGAGTTAAAAAATCAAATTGAAAATTCAATAGCTAAAGGTTTCATGACAGAGAATCCATTAGGGAAATTTGTACCAGGAAACTTTACAGCAGAGAATTACGATACCTTTGATTTACATAAGCCATACGCTGATAATATTGTCTTAGAGAAAAACGGAAAAAAATTATTCCGTGAGCCTGATTTAATTGATGTGTGGTTCGATTCGGGCGCTATGCCTTATGCACAAGTGCATTATCCATTTGAGAACAAAGAATTAATTGACGATAAAAAATATTATCCAGCTGATTTTATTGCAGAAGGAGTAGATCAAACACGTGGATGGTTCTTTACTCTACATGCTATTGCGACGATGAATTTTGATTCAGTAGCATACAAGAATGTGGTATCTAACGGATTAGTGTTAGATAAAAACGGAAACAAAATGAGTAAGCGTTTAGGTAATGCAATTGACCCATTTGAAACGATTGAAAAATATGGAGCTGATGCTACTCGTTGGTACATGATTGCAAACGCCGCGCCTTGGGATAATTTAAAATTTGATGTAGAAGGAATTGGTGAAGTACAACGTAAATTATTTGGCACGCTTTATAATACATACGGATTTTTTGCTTTATATGCGAATGTCGACAACTTCGTGATTGATTTAAACAATACGGTAAACGTTAGTAACCGTTCTGAATTAGACCGTTGGATTTTATCAAAATTAAATTCATTGGTTAAAGATGTCACAGAACAATATGAAACATTTGAACCACATAAAGCAGCTCGTTATATTGAAGAATTTGTTGATGAACATTTAAGTAACTGGTACATTCGTTTATCTCGTCGTCGTTTCTGGAAAGGCGATATGAGCGACGATAAAAAAGCAGCGTACGAAACATTATTCGAATGTTTAAATACCTTGTCGCAATTGATGAGTCCAATAGCACCATTCTTTGCAGATTGGTTATATCAAAATTTAAATGATGTATCTGGAGAAATGAATTCAGTGCATTTAACGAATTATCCAAAAGTTAATTTAAGCATTATTGATAGTAGTTTAGAAAAACGTATGGAGATGGCGCAAAAAATTTCTTCTATGATTTTATCTATTCGTAAGAAAGAAAATTTAAGAGTTCGTCAGCCATTGCAGAAAATTCGTATTCCTATTTTAGATAATGAATTCAGACAGCATGTGGAAGCGGTAAAAGATATTATCTTGGCGGAGGTAAATGTAAAGGAGTTAGAATTTGTCACCGAAGAAGAAGCGCATATCGTGAAGAATTTGAAGTTGAATTTTAAAACTTTGGGTGCAAAATGTGGCAAACATATGAAAACGGTTCAAGCCTTTGCAAAAGATAATGGCGAGACAATTATCGCTGGAATTGAAAAAACAGGACAGTTTAAGATGAACGTGGAAGGTGAAGAAATTGTGTTAGAAGGCGAAGATGTAGAAATCATTCCGGTAGATATTCCTGGCTGGAAAGTAGCCAATAGTGGGCAAATAACGGTTGCATTGGATGTGACTTTATCAGATTCCTTAAAAGAGGAAGGTTTAGCCAGAGAATTAGTGAATCGTATTCAAAACTTACGTAAAGACAGTGGTTTAGACGTAACAGACAAGATTTTGGTTAAAATTCAACAAAATGATGCTCTCGATACTGCCATTCAGAATAATTTGAACTATATTTGCGCCGAAACTCTGACAGGAGATTTACAAGTGGTACAAAATTTGTCCGCCGCCACCGCAAATTCTGTTGAAGTTGACGAATTGGTATCTACCCTTATTTCTATTGAAAAGTTAAATTAATTTTAAGTTAAGAATATGGCAAAGAAAATTGTAAAGCCTGTTAAAAAAGCAAGCAAACCAGCACCTAAAAAAGCTGCTGCAAAACCAGCACCTAAAAAAGCTGCTGCAAAACCAGCACCTAAAAAAGCTGTGGCTAAACCTGCTAAAAAAGCAAGTAAGCCTGCTCCAAAACCGGCAGCTAAAAAAGTAGTTGCCAAACCAATAGCTAAAAAAGCTGTTGCAAAAAAACCAGCACCAAAACCAGCCCCAAAAAAAGTGACTAAAGTTCCCGCAAAAAAAGTAGTAAAAGCTGCAAAACCAGCTCCAAAACAATCACGCCCTAGCGTGACTGCCCCAAAAAAAGTTGAGAAAAAAGTAGCAAAGCCAGTAGCTAAAGTTGCTGCTAAGCCTACTAAAAAAATAGCAGCACCTGCAAAACCAACTAAAGCAGTTAAAGAAATATCGCGCCAAGGCGCGACAAAAGTTGTTGGAAAGCCAATTGATGCGGTAGCAAAAAAAGGCGCTAAACCTTCAAAGAAAGCTGCAAAGCCTTCTAAAAAAGGTAAAAAAGGCGATGACGATGAGGAAGATGATATTGAGCCAGAAGAGGAAGATGATGACTCTGATGTGGACGTAAAAGATGATTACGAGAAGCCAGAAGATGATGATGATGCCGTTGTTGATTTGGATGAAGCTCCAGTATTGGATTTAGAAGGTGGCGGTATTCCTTTAGACGATGATGATGATGATGAAATTCCTGAAAAACGTGGCCGTGGTCGTAGAAAGAAAAACGAAGGACGTTCGTCAGGTTCTGAATCTTATATCAGAAACAGACCTTTACATATTGATATTACAAAACCGCTAATTAAAAAACCTCAAGCGGTGCAACCGAAGCCTTTCTTAAACACAAAGGATGATAGAAGTCGTTATTCTGATAAAGAATTATTAGAGTTCAAAGAATTAATTATCGAAAAATTAAAAGAAGCACAAATGGATTATGATTTGTTGAAACAAACATTATCTAATGCCGATAATCATGGTACCGATGATACGTCTCCTTCTTTTAAGTTATTGGAGGATGGATCTGATGTATTATCAAAAGAAGAAACAGCTCAATTAGCGATTCGTCAAGAAAAATACATCGTAAATTTGAAAAATGCCTTAATGCGTATTGAAAACAAAACGTATGGTATTTGCCGCGTAACTGGAAAATTAATTCCAAAAGAACGTTTAAGAGTTGTTCCTCACGCTACTTTAGGTATTGATGCGAAGTTAAATCAATCAAGCTAAAACTACCCAACATTCAACTAAAAGGTTATCTTTGTAAGATAACCTTTTTGCTTTTATAGGCTCTATGCTTAAAAAATACAAACTTCCAATAATAACTGTTTTTGCAGTATTGTTTATTGACCAATGTATCAAGCTATACATTAAAGCAAACTATCCTATTGGAGAAGTTCATCGTTTTTTTGATTGGTGTAGAATTACATTTACCGAAAATCCTGGCATGGCTTGGGGCTTAGAGTTTGGTGGTGATTATGGAAAAATCGCGTTAAGTTTATTTAGAGTAGCTGCCGTATTTGCAGGGGCTTTTTACATAAAAAAAATTGTGAATGAGGGAGAGCACAAAGGCTTTATTATTTGCGTGTCGTTAATTTTAGCTGGAGCTTTAGGAAACATTTTAGATTCGGCTTTTTATGGTTTAGTATTTGGTCCAAGTTCTGAATATGATGTAGCGGCTTTTATGCCAGCTGGCGGGGGTTACGCTGGATTTCTTCAAGGACATGTAGTTGACATGTTTTATTTCCCAATTTACGAAGGTAATTTCCCTACTTGGTTTCCAATTTGGGGAGGTGAGCATTTCGAATTTTTTAACGCCATTTTTAATTTTGCGGATATGGCCATTTCATTTGGTGTAGGTATTATTTTAGTGTTTCAAGGAATCTTTTTTAAAACAAAAACTAGTAATCCTGAATCCACTGTAGTAGTTGAAAGTGAAAATTCGGATCCCTCGAATCATTAGGATAATAAATCTTATTTAAATACGTTTAATAAAATATCTTGAAACATTTTTTATACATATTCTTTTTTATCATCTTGTTTTTTCAAGCTGTTTCTCAGCACAAAGAAGAAAGTGGCGTTAATTTACCTAAGTTTTATAAAAACAGAGTTCATTTTGGCTTTGCTTTGGCATACAATAAAACAGACTTTAGAATAAACACTGTGAAAAACTCAGCGATGCCGGATACAATTATCGGTGATATTAAATACGGAATGAAAACTATTTATACCAAGTCAGATCCCGGTTTTGCTTTAGGAATCATTTCGGATTTTAGATTACAAGAATATTTAAGATTAAGATTTACTCCAAATATCAGCTTTGCTTCAAGAAACTTAGAGTACACTTTGCAAAATGCAAATAGAGATAGTACAAAAATATTTAAGAAAAGTGTTGAGTCTACATTTATTATTTTGCCATTAGAAATTAAACTACAATCTAAGCGTTTAGATAATTTTGGCGCTTATGTGATTGGAGGCGGAGGCTATACATTAGATTTAGTATCTAAGAAAAAAGGTCAAGCTATTGGCGGAGCAAATGAGTTAGATGATGCCGTGCAATTAAAACGTGACGATTTTTTTTATAGCGGAGGCGCAGGTGTAGATTTTTATTTGGAATACTTTAAGTTAGGCTTAGAAATTAAATTACTTCAAGGAACAAAAAATCTTCTTCAACCTTTAAATAATATATTTACAAAAAGCATAGATAAAGTCAACTCAAGAATGGTTATTTTTTCTATTACGTTTGAAGGGTAATTATTTTTGATCATATTAAGTAAGCCTCGTTAATTAAACAGCGAGGCTTTTTATTTTAGGGAACATTTTGTACTTTTGAAGCACTAACCTGAAGAATAAAAATCTTCCATTATGAAATAGTCATGCGCCAATATGATTTTAAATTAAATCGCATGACGTATTCCATGTGGCAGATAAAAAATAATAGTTTCTGCACATGAAAAAAGAATTAAACTTAGCCATTGCGGCTCACATTGCTTATGATGAGCAATTATTAAAACAAGAAGTTGCTGAGCAATTATCTTTAAAATCAACCGACACATTTTTTATCAAGCCTTTGCGTCGCAGTATTGATGCTCGCTCTCGAAACATTAAAGTGAATTTAAAATTAGCAGTTTGGATTAATGAACCCGTTACTGATGATGATTTAGGAATTCAATATCACGATGTGTCAAGTGCAAAGAAATCAATTACGATTATTGGCGCTGGTCCAGCAGGTTTGTATGCAGCTTTACGTTGTTTAGAAATTGGCATTAAACCAATTGTATTTGAAAGAGGAAAAGATGTTAGGGAAAGAAGAAGAGACTTAGCGGCTATTAATAAAGAGCATATTGTTAATCCTGAAAGTAATTATTGTTTTGGAGAAGGCGGAGCAGGAACCTATAGCGACGGTAAGTTATATACACGTTCGAGCAAGCGCGGAGATATTGAACATATTTTAAAAACTTTTGTGTTTCATGGTGCCGATGATGTGATTCTAGTAGATGCACATCCTCATATTGGAACCAATAAATTGCCGCAAATTATTTCTAACATGCGTGAAACAATAATCAAGCATGGGGGAGAAATTCATTTTCATTCTAAGTTAGTGGATATTAATTATAGTGGAGATAAAATATCCTCTGTAATTATTGAACAGTTAGCGTCTGTCACCCTGAGCGGAGTCGAAGGGGAGAAGCAGGAAATCGAACACGCTTGTTCCCACTTAATTTTAGCAACAGGCCATTCGGCCAGAGATATTTATGAATTGTTAGATAGAAAGAAAATTGCCATTGAAGCGAAACCTTTTGCTTTAGGTGTTCGAGTAGAACATCCACAAGAGTTCATTGATAAAATTCAATACAGTTGCAACACGCATGACGAAGTGGTTTCTAAGCGTTCTTATTTGCCCGCATCCTCTTATAGCTTAGTGCATCAAGTGCAAGGACATGGTGTGTATTCGTTTTGTATGTGTCCTGGTGGAATTATTGCACCATGCGCTACAGCTCAAGAGGAAGTAGTTACTAATGGTTGGAGTCCATCTAAACGAAATAATCCATTCGCAAACAGTGGAATTGTAGTTGGCTTAGAGATGATAGATTTTGAACCTTATAAAAAACATGGTGCATTAGCGGGCTTGCAATTACAAAGGGAAATTGAACATAAAGCTTGGCAAATGGGAGGCAAAACGCAAACAGCTCCTGCGCAAAATTTGCAAGACTTTGTCAATAATAAAGTGAGTTCAAAATTGATTGATTGCTCTTATCAACCAGGCACGCAATCGGTTCAAATGAATGATGTGTTGGGTAAAATGATAGGAACGACATTACAACAAGGCTTTAAAGCATTTAATAATAAAATGCGCGGTTATGTGAGTAACGAAGCCATCATTGTTGGCGTTGAATCTCGTACATCAACACCCGTTCGTATACCAAGAGATAAGTTCAACTTGCAACATGTACAAATCAAAAATTTATATCCATGTGCTGAAGGTGCTGGTTATGCCGGTGGCATTGTAAGTGCCGCCATGGATGGCGTAAATTGTGTAAACGCAATTGCAGCTTTAGTATAATTTACTTCTTCTGTTTCAAAATTAATCGCAACGATGAATCTTTCATTAAATAACTCCATGCCCAATTAAAAAAGATTGACAATTTATTCCTTACGCTTAAAATCAACATCAAGTGTAAAAACATCCACACGTACCAAGCAAAAAAACCTTGAAATTTAATAAATGGTAAATCTACCACGGCTCTATATTTTCCAATAGTTGCCATCGAACCTAAATCTTTATACTCATATTCTTTTTGAGGCTTCCCTTTTAATAAATTTAAAAAATTGGAAGCTAAATTTTTCCCTTGATTGATGGCTACGTTTGCTAATTGTGGATGCCCGTTTGGATAAAATGGCGTTTCCATATAAGCAATATCTCCTATAGCATAAATGTTTTGCGTGCTTTGTATTTTATTATACCTATCAACTTTATATCGGTTGCGGATAATGTTTTCCGGATTTATTCCTTCAATAACATTACCTGTTACACCAGCTGCCCAAATTAAATTATTGGTTAAGACGGTTTCACCTGTATTAAGCGTAGCGGTTAAACCATCGTAATTTGTGACGACCGTTTCTGTTCTAATTACAACGCCCATTTCTTCTAAATATTTTCTGGAAGCTTGTTTTGACTCTTCACTCATGCTATTGAGTGTATTTTTACTACCATCTAATAAAATCACTTTTAGTTTTGAGAAATCTATATGCGGATAATCTCTTGGTAAAATATATTTTTTCATTTCACTAAAAGCACCTGCTAATTCAACACCTGTAGGGCCAGCCCCAACTAAGACAATATTTAAAAGAGCTTCTTTTTCGTGGTCTTTAGCTGAAATGTATTTTTCAAAACTTAATAAAATGCTATTTCTAATTTCAATGGCTTCTTCCGTTGTTTTCATTGAGAGAGCATGTTTTTGAATTTGCTCATTTCCAAAAAAATTAGTTTTACAACCTGTGGCAATCACTAAATAATCGTAATTAAAATCGCCAATAGAAGTTTCTATTTTATTTTCAGAAGAAACAATTTTAGTAACTTCCGCTAAACGTATTTGAATGTTATTTGACTTTTGAAAAATCTTTCGAAACGGAAAAGAAATATTAGAAGGCTCTAGTCGTGCGCTTGCTACTTGATAATAGAGTGGTTGGAACTGATGATGATTTTGTTTATCAATTAATAACACATCAAATGCACTACTGTTTAATTGTTGGGCTAAATGCAATCCTGCAAAGCCACCACCAATTAAAATAATTTTTTTTCGTTGTTCCATGATAATTTATTTATGCTAGAACAAGTTTAATTTGTGCTAGTTATTTAGTATTGTTGGAGGTGTATTATTTTTCTCTTTCTCTTCCGTAATTCGTCGGTGTCTTTTATAAATAAATACGCCACCCATTAGTAATGCAGCAAAAATAAATAAACCTAACATTCCCCAAACTAAACCTCCAGTAGAACGCACTATAATTAAAAATACAATTGCTACTAAAAATATAGTCGCTAGTTCATTAAATAATCTCAACTTAAAAGAGGATGGTTTAAAAATACCTGCTTTTTGTTGTTTGTAATAAGCGTGGCATTGTAAATGATACAGTGCTAATAATCCTACAAAGATTAATTTAAGCCACATCCATGGAAAAGATAAAATAGCTGGGTTTAAAATTAACATCCAAGTTCCAAAAATAAAGGTCCCTATAAAAGCTGGCCATGTGATAATAAACCACAATTTTTTTTGCATTAAGGTTAATTGAGTAGTTAAAATGCTTTTGGCAGGTTCTTCTCGCTCATTAGCTTCTTTGGTATAGATAAATAATCTTACCATATAAAATAAGCCTGCAAACCAGCATACTACGAAAATGACATGAAGTGCTTTAATATATAAATAATCCATATTATTATATTTAAAACAAAGGTAGTACTTTTATACTCATAATATAAAACACATGAAGGGAAAAACAGCAAAAGAATCGTTAACTATTAATACCGAAGTTGTATTACCTAACGATACAAATCATATAGGAAATTTATTTGGAGGTAAGTTATTACAATGGATGGATATTACATCTGCTATTGCTGCAGGAAGGCACTCAAGTAGAGTAGTTGTTACTGCTTCAATTAATCATGTGTCGTTTGATAACCCTATCAAGCAAAACTCTGTGGTAACGCTTGAGGCAAAAGTATCTCGTGCTTTTACTAGCAGTATGGAAGTGCATATCGATGTGTTTGTTGAAGATAGAATTACAGGCAATAGAACAAAATGTAATGAAGCTATTTTTACTTTTGTAGCGATTGATCAAAATGGTGCGCCATTACCAGTGCCACCATTAATTCCTGAAACGGATGAAGAGAAAAAGCGTTATGAAGGCGCTTTGCGTCGTCGTCAATTATCATTGATTTTAGGAGGAAGAATGAAACCAGATGATGCTACTGAGTTAAAAGCATTATTTGTGCAAGACTAAATACTTTTTATTTCAATATCGTTCATACATTTAAAGTGCCCTTTGGGGCATTTTTTGTATCCTAATTTTGAGCATGGTCTACATGATAAACCTTTTACTTCTAGTATTTGGGAATTCTTACCTGCTAAATAAGGCCCCATTCCAAATTCAGGAATAGTGTTGCCCCATAAAGAAATAATGTCTTTTTTATAGGCCGCTGCAATATGCATTAAGCCCGTATCAGATGTTATAACTTTATTTGCTTGCAGAATAATGGAGGCTGATTGATTTAAATTTAATTTACCACACAAGTTAATCGTTTTGTTTTTGTGAAACTGATATACTTGTTCGGCAATGGCAGCATCTTCTTTACCACCTAATAAAATTAAAGGCAGTATACTTTTAGTGCAGATTTCTTTTAATTTATTGATAGGGATTTGTTTTGTAAAGTATGAACCTCCAACTACTAGTACATTGTAGTCTTCATGAAATAGAGTTGGTAAAGTAGATGGAATATCTATTTCATCTTTTTCATTAATATAGTAATCTAACCCGTTGCCATCATTTTTTACTCCTAAAGATTGTAGGGTTTCAAAATATCTATCAACGATATGTAAATTGGGCAGTTTGTTTTTCTTGAAGTTAACAATCAAAAACTTTTCCCAATTAAGTTTATTGAACGAAAATGATTTTTTCCCTAAAGCTGTTTTTAATCTTAATGTTCTAACGTTATGATGAAGATCAATCACATAATCGTAGTTTTCTTTTTTTAATTGTGGGATGACATCTTTTAAAGAATCTTTAATGGCAAATACCTTATCTACATAAATATTATTTTCTATCACCGATAAAAAACTATGTTTGGTTACATAGTGAAGTTCTACATCTTTTAGTTGTTGCTTTAAACAACGTAAAATAGGCGTTGTTAAAACGATATCACCAATAGAGCTAAAACGAACAACTAAAATTTTCAAACTCTATGGTTTTAAATGATATTCAGTTTTTTTACCGTTAGAGTCAAAGTTTCTAATCCAAAGTTCATCTTCTTTTAACTTTAGTATCTGCCATGAACTTTTCTCTGGTAATGTTCCTGTATTGATATAAGTAGGCTGTAGGATTAAGTCTTCTTTATCTCCAGAAAACGACCATTTGCCCATTTCGGTGGTAGATACAACGGAGAAATATTGTCTGTTAATAGTATATTCGCCAGCTTTAGTAGTATTAAATTCGAATTTAGTAAATATATTATTGAAATCAGAAGTCTTGTCAATATCATCTTCTAGGTACTTAGATAATCGCCATTCATTTGCCATGCGTTCTTTTTTGCTTATTAAGCTAATGGCAGGCCCTTCTGGATATTTTTTACATTCGCTAAAAAGGATGATGGATGCTAAAAAAATAAATGCTAATAATTTCTTCATGATGATTAAATTTACAACAAAAATAACCAATTTTTTCAATGTTGATAGATACCCACACACACCTTTATTCAGAAGAATTTAACGAAGATAGAATAGCATCTATTAATCAGGCAATGGAAAAAGGCGTATCAAAATTTTATATGCCAAATGTAGATAGTTCCAGCATTGAAGGTATGTTAGCGCTCGAAGTCCATTTCCCAGAGCATTGCTTCCCGATGATGGGTTTGCATCCTTGTTCGGTAAAAGAAAATTATAGAGAAGAATTAGACATTGTAAAAAGATGGCTTGATTTACGACGATTTTCGGCTATTGGAGAAATTGGCATGGATTTATACTGGGACAAAACTTTTATTAAAGAACAAGAGTTGGCTTTTAGAGAACAACTATTTTGGGCATTAGAATATAATTATACTGTGGTTATTCATTGCAGAAATGCCTTTGATGAAATCTTCGAAATTTTAAAATCCTATGATAAACTTCCTAAAGGAATATTTCATTGTTTTAGTGGCGATATTTTTCAAGCACAACAAGTACTTTCATTAGGTAATTTTAAATTAGGAATTGGAGGCGTTGTTACCTTTAAAAATTCAGGTTTAGATAAAGTAGTCGAGCAATTAAATATTCATGATATAGTTTTAGAAACGGACGCACCATATTTAGCACCAGTTCCGTATCGTGGCAAACGTAACGAAAGTGCTTATTTACCTTTAGTAGCGGAGAAAATTGCTCAAATAAAAAATATAAGTATTGAAGAAGTGGCATCTATTACTTCGCAAAATGCCTTTGAGATTTTTGAAAACTAATTGGTTCATATCCAATCCATTTGTAAAAATATTAGTGTATGCTAATGTTTTTATTGCTATTTGTGCCTTAGCACAAGTGTTTTTAACCTATCGTTTGTTTGCTATTCCATTAAACTTTGCTAATAACTCTTATTTACTTTTTATTTTATTATCAACTTACTTGCAATACAATGTGCAACGTGGTTATATGATTAATCAAAACAATGTTCATGAAGAACGTTCTCAATGGCTGATTAAACACAAAAAAACGCTATTAATAAGTGTTGGATTATCGCTTTTAATTGTTTTGTTTTTATGTAACAGCTTAAGTTGGACATCCATTGGCATTATGATTGGCGCCGAAGTGGTTTCTACATTATATTATTTACCGCCTTTTAATTTAAGAAGACATGGATACATTAAACCATTTTTAATTTCGTTGGTGTGGGTTATTAGTTGCAGTGTAGTGCCTTTAATTGAAAATAAACTACTGACAGAACACAGTATATGGTTTGTTGTATCGCAATTTTGTTTTATATCGGTATTATGTTTACTGTTTGATATTAAAGATTCAGTGAATGATTTTTTATCAGGAGTTAATACCTATGCCAATAAATTTGGAAGCAATATCACTAAACTGATGTGCCTATTTTTTGTAACTGGAGGATTTATTTCTTTTTACCTATTTAATCATCCAACCCAATTTTTGTTCAGTTCTATCGTTTTAAGATTACTTGTGATTGCCACAGTAATTTTTACTAACGACAAACGACATTCCTTTTACTACTATTTATGGGTAGATGGATTATTAATTGTGCAAACGATGTTGTTTTTATTTTAAAGATACTTTTTACCAATCAAATAATTGGTCACATAATCATGCACACCATCTTCTAAACTTGTGAAGGGCTTAGTGTATCCTTGAGCAATCAATTTACTCATATTAGCTTCTGTAAAGTATTGATATTTATCTCTGATATCAATAGGCGTATCTATAAATTCAATATTTGGTTCTTTACCTAATGCTTTAAAGGTTGCTTTTGCTAAATCTAAAAACGGTCGAGCTTTGCCGCTTCCTAAATTGTAAATTCCGCTTTTGATATTTTCTCCGTAAGTAAAATATAATACATCAACTAAATCTTTTACGTACACAAAGTCGCGTAATTGCCCGCCATCTGTGTAGTTTGGATTATGCGAACGAAATAATTTTACTTGACCTTTTTCGTTTATTTGATTAAAGGAATGGAAAATCACTGAAGCCATTCGTCCTTTATGATATTCGTTTGGCCCGTAAACATTAAAGAATTTAAAGCCAGCCCATTTTGGCGGACAAGCTTTTTGTGTGATGGCCCATTTATCAAAATCATTTTTACTATCTCCGTAAGGATTTAGTGGCTTTAATAAATTTATTTTAGTTTCATCATCATCATAACCAAATTCACCTAAACCATAAGTTGCAGCCGATGAAGCGTAAACTAAAGGGATAAAATGTTTAGTACAAGTGTTCCAAATAGATTTTGTGTAGTTTAAGTTTAACTCATTAAATAATTCTACATTAAACTCAGTGGTGTCGGTGCGAGCGCCAATATGGTAAACAAAAGTTACTTCGGCAGCATGTTCTTCAAACCACTCTAAAAAATGAGAACGCTCAATTTTATGAACGAAGTTTTTTGTATGGTAATTATCAATTTTTTGTAGTTGCGAAAAATCGTCTACTAAAATTAAATTTTCGTGACCTTCTTGGTTTAATTTACTAATTAAACAACTGCCTATAAAACCTGCTGCTCCTGTAATTACAATCATTGTGTTATTTAATGATGGTTAATTTTTTTGTAATGCTGTTATTTTTAAAAGATACTTGTACGCTATAATTTCCAGAATTTAATTCTTTTAAATTTAGTTCGTGAGAAACGTTTCCTGCATTTACATGCTTACTCTCCATATACACTAGCTCACCTAATGCATTAAATACATTTACAGTCACAAATTCGTCATTGCTTGTTTTATAATTTAAGTAACAAACATCAGAAGTTGGATTTGGAAATACATTTAGTTGAATATCTTTTGCAGTTAATTCTTTTACTGATACTAATACTTCTGCATTTGAATTTAATTTTGTTTCAGCAACATTTAAAACAGCTCTTGTTTTAGTATCAGCGGTGTATTCACTTAACACAGCAATTAAATAAATATTATCGACATTGTATCTGAATTCTCCGCTAGTAGCTGAAGGCAATGTGTATGAATAATTTTTTGTGTATGTCATTCCGTTTGTAGAACCATTTACTGGAATAATACCCGCTGCCCCATAAGCTCCATCTAGCATTTGGTTAATAGTATACTGGTGTTTAAAATCAACGCCAGATAATAAGTTAGTGGTTGGATTTAAGTAAGATCCTAATTGATAGTAAGGAGAAGAAGGAACATTAAATAGAAAACTATGTTGATTCCATTGGTTATCTGTATTATCTGTTAATGGACCGTAAATGTTATTTTCCTTAACATATAAATTTAAACGATAATCTCCTTTTACATCACCATAAAAGGTTGCCGACACGGTCGCATCAATTTGCTGTGTACCTGCGTTATAACTAACATTGCTAACAGTAACGGTAGCGGGTACTCTCATCGCTAGACGCTGATTGATAATGGCGTTCCAGTTATTTTTTTCGATACTCACTGAGTTAAGTGATGAATAATAATATTGATCAATACTTGCACTTGGAAAGGTTGGCGAATAATCAGCAATAAGAGTATTATTTGAGGAAGAAGACATATTATCATTATCATGAATAGCTGCCGCTACAACATTTGTATTAGTGGTAACAATAGATTTTAATGTTGAGTATGAATCAGGACACCAACCGCAAGAAGCGCTCGTAAACGATTCAACTAATACTTTTTTTGCTGGCACAGATGATAAAATGGTAATAGCTCCATAAACGGTATCATTTAAGGTTAAAGCATCTGGCTGGCTATTAATAAAAGTCGGCCAGATTTTAAAGGTATTGTAAAGTGCTGTTGATGAACTGTAAGGAACGGTAAAGGTTAACTCTTTGCTATCTAAATAATTTAATGCCGGGGATAAAATTTTTGTTTCAGAAACAACAGGTCCATTTGCCATTTTATAATTAATAGTAAGGTTTGTTATTGGAGTATATCCAGTGTTTTTAAAAGTAGCTGTGATAAAATTTGAGGTATTATTAGCAGCATATTTATATACATTTTGTGATGTTGCACTTGCGTCAAAAGCATTTGGAATATTTGAAACGATAATGTCGTCAATCCATAATTGATATTTATTAATCGAATTGTTTCTAAAGGCAATACGAATATTTTGTCCGGCATAGGCTGCTAATGAAATGCCATGTGTTTGCCAAGTACTTTGTTCTGTTGATGTACTAAATATTAATGACGTAAAATTTCCGACCACAGGTGTTGTAGATGTATTTGTTGTTACATACACTTCATAACCATCTTGATTATTTAAATCTGGCGCTAAAGCTTCCCATGTTAGAACAGAATTTGCGGTTATACCATTAATGGTTGGTGTAATTAACCAATTGTTTGCAATTCCAGTTGGTTTTAACCATGAAGTAGATACAGCAAAAGTATCTGTTCCATTAACTGGCACATAGCTTAACCATGCTTTTTTCTTTTGTCCGCTGGCTCTAAAGGGATAATTGCCCGTTAAGGTATCTGCAGGAATGGTATCGTTTTTAATAACAAACATATTGGCAGGAACATCTCCATATAAATAAGTTTGAGTTGTGCTATTAGCAGTATAGGTAGCTGTATTTAAACTTTGAGAGTTAAATCGTTCGCTATATAATACTTGAGCATAGGTAAAATGAACCAAACAAGTAGTCGCAAAAATAAAAAGTATCTTTTTTAGCATAGTATTAAAATAAGAGAGGTTGGCATTTACGACCAACCTCTACAAAAATAGGCTTTTTAATTAAAATGTGAGGTTTTGCCACACTATTTTAAGCCTTATAATGCTATTTTTAGTTAAAAATACAATTAAATTACTCATTTATAAACTTGCCACTTAGCCATGTGTCTTTTGTTTTTATTTTCAAAATATAAGTTCCTGTGCTCAATGCTTGTGTATTTAATGCAGTTAAGTTTTTAAATTTCTTTTCCTGCATTAAGAGTTCTCCTAAAACATTGTACACATATACCTCATATTCATTTACAAAAGGCACATCAATTTTTATAAAATCTTTGCTTGGATTAGGGTAAAACTTAAAGGAATTGTAATTTTTATTCTCCTCATCTTTTATCCCTGTAGAAATCATATCCCCGTTTTTATCTAAACGTAATATAAAATTTTCTCCTATACCAAGATAGGCAGGAGATTGATAGTTATACCTTAATCCAGACACTAAAAACCCACTATCCAGTGTTTGAATGATTGAAATGGGCCGATAAAACATATCATCACCATAACTTTTTTTCCAAATTAGATTACCCATCGTATCCGATTTGCAAACCAAAATATTGGAATTATTTGTTTGTAATATACCTCCACTGAATCCTGCAGAACCTACAGAATATATGTTGTTATTCTTAAAATCTACATTATTAACATTATCAGCATATTTTATGTCTCTTATGCTATCACTAATAAGAGTCGTTTTTATGATTTGGTTATTATTATCAATAACCGTATGAACAAGATTACTTCTATAATTACAAGTTGCATTATAAACAACATCATAATGTCCTAAAATAAAATTCTTACTACTAGTTATTGGTATTATTCTAAAATATAGAAAATCTACACCAATTTGCGATGAACAGCCAGTTACTACTGAACCACCTGCGGTAACGTAAGTTAGACTGTCTAAATTAAAAACAGTATTAATGTTCAATAAGGTGTCCATGATAATTTTTTGAGCGCCACCGCCAGCCCCAGCTATTGGAGGAAAGCCATTGCCGGCAATCAAAACACGATTATCAAAGGTTTGTCTTAATTCGGAAACATTATAGAACCCGCTTAATGTTACAGAATCTCTTTTGTTTAATTGATTATCAAGGCAATAAAACTTTAACTCATTATTTATAAAATTTTTAACAGCAACAAATAACTTATTATTTATCTTAATCACATTGGAAGGAATTTCGATTGTTTGACTTAAGTTATTTAATTTTTTCTGTTCAATACAATTAAACAAAGAGTCAAATTTTAGCACAAAGGCGTCTTGAGAAGTACCTATTGCTGTTAATGTATCTAAATATACTCCAGACCAATAGAAATAACCATTAGACTTTAACGGAAAACCAACAAGACTAAATCCCCTTGGAATATTGACACTATCAAGTAATTGCCCACTAAAATCATATGTCATTATTTGGTGATTTTTTCTTGTAGGTTGCGATTGGTTAACATCTCTTAAAGCCAAAAATTGAAATCTATTAGCTTTACTTTGTGGTATTAACACAGAAAAATAATCTTCAACGGTTGGTTGTTGGGTAACAATAAACTGGCTGTACCCTTTATTATTAATAGTAACAGCCAGGGCAATTATTAAAAGCGTTTTTGTTATTACTCTTTTATAAACTTGCCACTTAGCCATGTGTCTTTTGTTTTTATTTTCAAAATATAAGTTCCTGTGCCCAATGATTGAGTGTTAAATGCAGTTAAGTTTTTGAATTTCTTTTCCTGCATTAAAAGCTCACCTAAAACATTGTACACATATACCTCATATTCATTTACAAAAGGCACATCAATTTTTATAAAATCTTTGCTTGGATTTGGATAACATTTGAAGGAATTGTAATGGGTACTCTCATTATCTTTTATCCCTGTAGAAATCATATCACCATTTTTATCGAGCCGCAGTATAAAGCCTTGTGCAACTCCCGTGTATGCTGTGTTTTGATAATCATAGCGAATACCAGAAATCAAAAAACCACTATCTAAAGTTTGAATGATTGAAACAGGTCGGTAAAACATATCATTGCCATAACTTTTTTTCCAAATTAAATTGGCCATGGTATCGGATTTTGTGACTAAAATACTAGTGTTATTATTTCCTACAAACCATCCATTATAACCCTCAGATCCAACTGTAAATAAGTGTCGTTGGTTATAATAAACAAAATTAGTATTATCAGCATATCTAACATCGCGAAACATATCGTTTATTAAAACAGTGTTAAGGATTTTATTATTATTGCCAATAACAGAATGTATTATATTTTTTCTATAGTTACATATTGAGTCATAAATGACACTTGTATGACCAGTAATGTAATTTTTCGTTGGAGTTATGGGTATTATTTTAAAAAAGTCAGGATTAATGTTTATCTGAGAAGAACATCCTGTAAGAGCAGAACTACCAGCTGTCACATAGGTTAAACTATCTAATGTAAAAACATTAGAAATATGTAACATTGTATCAATAATTATTTTTTGGGAACCAGACATTTGCGGCGAAGGAAATCCTTCACCAGCTATTAAAATATTTTTATCTTTAGTAGGTAGCAATTCGGATATTAAATGTAACCCCGATTGAAAAAGAGAATCAACTTTATTTAAAAGCGTGTCCAACTTATAAAGCTTAAAATCATTATTGTTTCTTATGCTTACATATAACTTATTATTTATCTCAATAACATTTGAAGGATATTCTGATGTGTTAAAAAGGTTACTGATTTTCTTCTTTGATACACAATTAAATAATGAGTCAAATTTTAATAAATAAGCGTCTTGCGTGTTAGGTGACGCTAGAGTTGTATCAATATATAAACTAGACCAGTAATAGGAGCCATTTATTTTTGAAGGGAAACTTATAGGAACAAAACCTTTAGGAAGATTAATACTATCCAAAAAATTGCCATTCAAATCGTATGTTAGTATTTGATGTTTTTCTCTATATGTCGTAGAAAAATTATTATCTTTTAAAATTAGAAATTGAAACCGGTCATTTTTTATTTGTGGTAAGATAGTATGATAGTAATCTGACTTGCTTTGCTCCCAATTTTGAACAATAAACTGGCTGTACCCTTTATTATTAATAGTAACAGCCAGTGTAATTATTAAAAGCGTTTTCGTTATTACTCTTTTATAAACTTGCCACTTAGCCATGTGTCTTTTGTTTTTATTTTCAAAATATAAGTTCCTGTGCCCAATGATTGAGTGTTTAATGCAGTTAAGTTTTTAAATTTCTTTTCCTGCATTAAGAGCTCGCCTAAAACATTGTACACATATACTTCATATTCAGTGGCAAAAGGCACATCAATTTTTATAAAATCTTTGCTTGGATTAGGGTAAAACTTAAAGGAATTGTAATTTTTATTCTCCTCATCTTTTATCCCTGTAGAAATCATATCTCCATTTTTATCTAAACGTAATATAAAATTTTCTCCAATACCAAGATAGGCAGGAGATTGATAGTTATACCTTAGTCCAGACACTAAAAACCCACTATCCAGTGTTTGAATGATTGAAACAGGTCGGTAAAACATATCATCGCCATAGCTTTTTTTCCAAATTAAATTACCCATCGTATCCGATTTGCAAACTAAAATGCTAGTATTAATTGTATCTAAAAAGTTACCATTAAATCCCTCATATCCAGCAGAACTGACAGAGTAAATATAATTATCTTTTACATCTACATAATTCGTATTATCAATATATCTAATACCCCTTGTACTATCGCTGATAAGAGTGGTTTGAATGATTTTATTTGTGTTATCAATTACTGAATGAACAAGGTTATATCTTCTATTACAACTAGCATTATATACAACATCATAATGCCCTAAAACAAAATTTTTAGTAGAGGTTATTGGAATTGTCTTGAAAAAAAGCATGTCTACTCCAATTTGGGAAGAGCAGCCAGTTACTGGAGATCCACCTGCTGTAACGTAGGTTAAACTATCAAAATTAAATACACTATTTGTTTGTAAAAGAGTATCAATAATTACTTTTTGAGGTCCAGATATGAGAGGAGGTACTGGAAAACCATTTCCTGCAATGAGAATTTTTTCATCAAAAGTTTTTCTTAGTTCTATCGCATCGTAATTACCACTAAAGGTTACAGAATCCCTTTTGTTTAATTGACTATCAAGACAATAAAGCGTTAAATCATTATTAATAAAATTTTTAACAGCAACAAATAACTTATTATTTATCTTAATCACATTTGAAGGAATTTCGATAGTTTGAGTTAAGTTATTTAATTTTTTCTGTTCAATACAATTAAACAATGAATCAAATTTTAGTAAGAATGCATCTTGCGAGTTTATGCTAGCAGCCAATGTATCGTAATAAACTGCTGACCAATAATAAAAGTCGTCTGACTTAATTGGAAAGCTAACTGGATTAAATCCTTTGGGAATATAAATGCTATCTAGCAATTGGCCATTAATACCAAAGGTTAAAATCTGATGTTTTTTTGTTATCGGTAAAAATTGGTTTTTGTCTCTTAAAACTAATAGTTGAAACTTGTTGTTTGTTTTCTGAGGTAATAACACAGAAAAATAATCCAGAACTGTAGATTGCTGAGTAACGATAAATTGGCTACTTCCCTTTGTATAAAGGAAAATAGCCAATATAATAACTATTGATTTTTTTGTAGCTTTCATGCGATTAACTACCACCACCGCCACCACTATTACAATTAACTGTACCATATTTTACAGTTAATTTCCAGTAGGCATATCTAGGAAATGAACAGCAAGGTTGAGACGTTACCATTAATGAAAGGTCATAGTTGTTAAGAATTTGCAACCCCGCAGGCGTTGTGGGTCTAAATGCAGTAGCTATAGAATTACATGTAGATTTATATGTATTAAGTTGGGCCGCCGTTATTATTTTATTTGCATTTAGGCAATAATCGCCTGCCGATGCAATGACTCTATAATATAAACTTGATTGGTATTGAGAATAGCTTAGCGGATCGATTGTACGACTAGTAACATTAGTATAGTAATAACCATTGCTGCAAGACGGGAAAGAACAGCTGTTTAATTTAATTTCTACCTGTGTTGGCCCATCTAGTGTAGGATTAAGTGTACATGATAAAAATGGATTCGCATAACTTGGCAATGTAGTGGCAAATTTACTTGGAGATGCAGTTTCCGTTGTAAAAGGGTCGCAAGGTGTTGCAATTCTTTGCCCGTTAGTTGTGTGAAACAAAGTAACGTTACAAGCGTAAACAATAGCATCTTCTTCTATTGTAGCTGTTACATCAATTACTTGAATTTTTGTAGTAGCATTTATTTTTTGAGAAAGTAAATTAGCTAAAGCGCTATAAGCCGTTCCAAAATCGCTACCATTTAAGGTATTATTTGTAATAGGCGTTGTAAATTTTAATGAATCGGTATATCCTATTTCGGTTGTTTTTGGAGAGTCAAAATCATAATTCAATGCGGCTTCCAATAACCAAACAGATGAATCTAATGCTAAAGAAGTTTGAGCGCTTCTTAAATTAATTGCATTACTAAACTGCTTTTTAAACGTTTTAATTAACGCTGTTGTTTGTTCAGTTGGCAAGTCATACATTTTTTGCTCAACTTTGTTAGTTGGTTGATTTGCCTCTAACCCTTGATTTTGTAGGGGGGGGGGTAGTTTCATTTTTTTTACAAGCAAAAGTGCCTAATAGTAAAGCAGCTGATGCAACGATTAATTGTTTTTTCATAGGTTTGTTTTAAAGATATAAAGTAAAGATATAACAATATTCGATTTAAAAAAATGCTCAAGTAATTACAGTTACAATTTAGTAAAAAAGGCTGGTGTATCACACCAGCCTTTTTAAACTTTAAAAACAAAAACTATTATTTAGTTACAGATAATTTTTTAGTAACCGAACCGTTTTCAGTAGCTACTAATACATTATAAATACCAGAAGCTAAGTTTCTTGTATCGATATTTACTTTATTTGAACCAGCATCTAAAGTAGACATAGATTGGTAAACAATTTGACCAACGTTGTTTAATACAGTGACAGCAACTTCTGAAGTATTAACTAAAGTAATGTTAACTGATGTTTCGTTAGCAGTTGGATTAGGATATAACTCAACAGAAGAAATGTTTGCATCAACAGTATTAATTCCAGTTACACCAGATAAGTTAACTTGATCAACAAAGAAGTTATTTCCATAATCACTTGTTGCAACAAATTTCACTAATACAGTTGGGTTGTTTGCATAAGCGCTTAAGTCAACCGACTCAGCTCTCCATTGATTACTTGTTGGAACGAAAGCAGAAGTACTTGCTGGAGCAGTATTTAATGCAGCACCTGCTTTACTATAAACTGTTGTCCATGAAGCACCACAGTTTGTTGAAATCATTACTTCTAATTGGTCGTTTTCTGGTGGAGAAGAATATGGAGCAGAAGCAACATCAAAATTTAAGTTAGCTGCCGAAAAACCAGCTAAACTTACTGGAGGTAAAACTAAATCATCAACATCGCCAGCAGCAGCTACATAAGCTTGGTATCTTACTGATTGAGTAGTTCCTTGACTTCCAGCTGCAGTTGATCTTGCCCAAGTTGCAGTACCACCATCAGGGTTAATTAATAACCAGTTTGTTGGAGGGAAAGTTGCTAATGAAAAGCTTTGAGCAATTGGAGCTGGTCCATAAGTTCCGATAACTGAGAATTTTGCAGTAGTTGAGTTGTTACCTAAATTATAATCTAAAGCACCGTTTACGTTAGAAGCAATATTTAATGAAAATGTTTTAGCACCTGCAGTTAAACCTGTAATAGGATTTAAAGCAACTGTAGTTGTTGCGCCAGCAGCTAAATTTCCTGTCCAGTTTACAGATGCACCATTTGCAACACCATTAACAAAAGGGTTAACAGTCATGCTTGTGATGGCATTAGAACCATTGTTTTTGATAACAGCTGAAGCATTTAAAGTTGTGTTACAAGTCATTGCAGGTAATCCAGCTACAGAGTTTGCAGCAGCGTCATCTTGTAATGGAGCAGCAGCACCTAAGCCAGCTTGTAATACTTTTTTGTTTAAGTCATCTTGAATAAAACCAACCATTTCTACTTGGCTCTTATCCCAGATATAAGCTGGTAATGGACAAGATACAGTGAATGTTTGAGTTTGACCGATAGTCCAAGTATTTGACATTGCTGTACCATTTGCTAATGTCGGGAATGATTTACGAGCTACCCAGTTAAAATGTTTTTCACCATTTGAACCTGGAGCCACTGCGTAATTTACTTCTTTTTCAGTCATTACTAAACGGAACTTTAAGTTTGTTCCAGTAGTAGTGTAGTTACCAGTTGCAGTTAAAGTAACACTAACTGTAATTGTACTAAATGTTGCATCCCATGCTCTTGTCATAGCAATAGTAAATGGAGAAGTAACTGCTGCTGAAGCATTTAAGATGTTTGCATCAATATCTATAGGATGATCAGAAGCCGCACCAAAAACCGTTTGACTTTGACCATCTTGAATACCACTTGGAGCTGATGAAATTGAATAGTAAGCATCACGTGCATCTATTTCAGTTTTATTTTGTTGGTATAAAGATGTTGGAGATGTAGGAGCACTTGGAATTGCCACTTGCCATTTCAATGGAATTGTATTATTAGAATTCGCCGCTAAAATTGGGTCAAGAATAGGATTTGTTCCTGCACATGGAGGGCAGTTTTCTCCAGTAAACTCTTCGTAAAGAGACATACGAGGGCTTTGAGCAAAACCAAAAGTGGTTAATGCTAAAAAGCTTAATAAGGTAGTTGTTTTTTTCATGTTATCTATTTTGTTATGGTGTTATTATTTATTTACAGTGAATTTTTTTACAATTTTTGTTTTGTTTGATGAAATAGTTGCGAAGTAAATTCCTGAACTTAATGATTCAGCATCAATTGCAACTGTGTTTTTACCAGTAGACAAGTTGATGTTTTTTGTGGATACAACAGAGCCTAAACTATTAGTGATAGATAATGAAGCATTATCAAATGTTTCAGATGAAACAATATTGATGTGCGCTTTATTGATTGCTGGATTTGGATATACGGCAGAAATTGAAGAAAATAACTGAGAATTTTCTTTTACTGAAACCGCATCATTATAATAAATAGTAAAAGAGAACAAGTCACTTGGATTGTTTTGATCATAAATTTGGTATCTAACATGAGAAATGCCAGGAGTAGCGCCTTCTTCATAATCTAATAAATACATTAAATTTTGCACCTGTAAATTATCATTTGTTGTGCCATTGGCAGTAAGGGTTACTGAAAGGGGCGCAATAAGAGTAGCTGGTCCGTAGCAGTTTCCACCACCTACGCAAAAATAGGCACTTGCCCCACTATTCAAAATATCATCAAATCGTCTTAACTTATATATTTTTGTTGTATTAGATGTATTCGTAACGTTTATTTCTACTGTTACTTTTTCATTTGCTGATGCAGCTAGGCTAATTATACTATTATTTGCGATAGGTAATTGTCCGTTTGTAAAGTCATTTACAACTACCGACGATTGAGCAGTGATTTGCAAACTGCCAACAAATAAAGAAGATGCTATAAGTAAAAGTTTTTTCATGTTTAATAGTGTTATCTGATTATTAAAAAATTACTAATACAATATTAGGAAAGAAAAGCCTTAAATAATAATTCGATTTAATCCGAAATAGGATTCCTAACTCAGTTTAGTTTCGATGTTTTTGATATGGGAAATAGCTGAAAATGCCAGTAAAATGGCAATATGTAATCAATAAAAGTCTTTTCTGAGTATGGCTGTAGACACATTGTCTGATTTTGGCGAATCATGAACAATTATCGAATTCCTAAAAAAGGCGGTTTATTACTTTTTATAGAAATTCATCTCGTCTATATACTGCCAAACGGCTTGTGGCACAAAGAAACAAGGGTTTTTCTTGTTTTTTATTGCCTTTCGAATCATTGTAGAAGAGATTTCCATTTGCGGAGCCTCAGTCATCATCACATTTGAATGAGCTTTCAGCTCTTCTGAGTTACAATTTGGTCTGGGATAAACGTATAGCCTATAGTTTTTCAGAATTTCCTCATAATTTTTCCATTTAGTAAACGACTCTAAATTGTCTTCGCCCATAATTAATGAAAACTGATGGTTCGGATATTTTTCTTTTAAATGCGCTAAGGTGTTTATTGTATAAGAAGGCTGAGTAAGACCAAATTCTATATTACTACTTTTTAATCTGTCATTATCACCAATGGCCAAGTTTACCATATGTAAACGTTGATTTTGATTTAGAAGCGAAGCTTTTTCTTTTAAGGGATTATGTGGAGAAACTACAAACCATACTTGATCCATATCAGTAAATGATGCCATATAGTTTGCTAATACCATGTGTCCAACATGAATAGGATTAAATGAGCCAAAAAACAAACCGATGTGCATACTGTAAAATTAAACATCATTTTTGATTTATAATACATTTTATAATGATCTAAATATGTAAATTAGCCTGTGCTTTTTAAGAAAATTATAGGTCAAAAACCAGTTAAAGAAAAACTGTTAAACATGCTTCATGATGGCCGAGTGCCTCATGCACTCATGTTTACAGGACCAGAAGGCAGTGGTAATTTAGCCGCAGCTTTTGCCTTTGTGCAATATTTATTTTGCTCAAACAAACAGGCAAACGATTCTTGCGGAGTTTGCTCGTCTTGCTTAAAAGTGAGTAAATTAATACATCCCGATTTACATTTGGTGTTTCCAATTCCTTTAAGCAAGAATGTTCGTACTAGTAATGATTTATTGCCTGAGTTTAGAGAAACATTTATCGAAACACCTTATTTAACGGTTCACGATTGGTTTGATAGTTTAAGCGCAGAGAATAAACAACCAACTATTCCGACGGATGAAGCCAATGATATTTTAAAAAAATTATCTTATACAAGTTACGAAGGCGGATATAAAATCATGATTATTTGGCAGCCAGAAAAAATGAATGCTTCGTCGGCTAATAAATTATTAAAGATATTAGAAGAGCCACCAGAGCAAACGTTGTTTTTGTTAGTATGTAATCATCCTGACCAACTATTAGCTACTATTATCTCTCGTGTGCAACAAATCCCATTTTATAAAATTGATAACGAAGACATAATTAGTGGCTTAGTTGATGAGTATAGCTGCCAACCGCAAGCTGCCAAACAAGCTGCTTTATTAAGCGATGGTAGCTACCGAGAAGCACAACTACTTCTTCAACATTTAGATGGAGGCACCGCTTATTTACAAAATTTTAGAGCCTTTATGCTAATTGCTTTAAAGTTCGATGCCGTGAAAGCTGTAGCTTGGATTGATGAAAACGCAAGAAGTGGAAGAGAAAAGCAAAAGCAGTTTTTACAATATGGATTAGAAATATTTAGAGATTGTTTGATGTTTAATTTTGGAAGTGTTGAATTGGTGAGACATTCGGGCGAAGAAAAAGAATTCATCACTAAGTTTGCTCGGTTTGTTCATCAACGTAATTATGAAAAATTATTAGAAGAGTTTAATTCTGCTTTTTATCATGTAGAACGTAATGCCAACCCTAAAATTTTATTTATGGATTTGATTATGAAAACAAATGAGTTGATAAATAGACCTGCTTAAATTTATTTCACCAAGTGAAAAGAATGCTTTACCAAGTCTTTCATTTATCAACGGCATAGTCTTGTAGTTTTGTTTCAATCAAAATAAAACCACATGAAAACATTCAAAACTCTAGCATTAAAAAAATCAATTAAGCCATGTGCATTGGCATTAATAATTATTGGGCAACTGGGATTTTCTCAACACACGTTAGCGCAAAATAATATTAAGAACATAAACGTCATCAACGTTCCTCATCCAAATTTGGGCAATCTTATTAATGTTAATCTTATTAATGATTTTGATCAAATGCCATTGATTAACAACGGTCCCAATAATAATACACAGTTATCCCAATCCATTAATGTAGCTGTCATTAAAAAGAAAACTGTAAGTCCTGTTAAAAAGGCTAATGCGACTCCTGTTTATAAACCTAAAGCTAAATCTGCTAATACACCAAATAATAAGCAATTAGCTGTAAATAATAAACCCAAACCTATTGTAAAGCAAAAGAAGCCCTTGCCACTTCCTCAAAAAAAAGTACCAGTTGCTACAGCCTCTGTAAATAAGCCAGTTATAGAGATTCAACAATCAATGGATAAACCTACTATAAATGAGGTTAGGAATGTGTTCACTAATCCTAAACAGGTAGTTATAACAGAAAACACAATTATTGCGACTCCAGCAATACAATCTCGTAATGAGTTTAACATTAAGTCTAATGTAGGAAAAGCATTAACATTAAGTAGAAACACAGACAAAACAAATCATCATACATACGCATCGAAACGCAAAAAAATCAACCACTTTCGTTATTCAACTAATAAGAAAATCGCAAAATTGTTTGCCAGAAACAAAAAAAATAAAATGGATCTCGCTAAGTGTTTTGCTTGGAGTTAATAGTTTTGAAAGCAAATAAAAAAGGCTTAGTATATTGTACTAAGCCTTTTATATAATATAATTATTTACTATTTAAAACTTGCTGCGGTCATTTCACGATTCATACGAGCAATGTTTTCTAAAGAAATTCCTTTAGGACATTCTGCTTCGCAAGCTCCAGTGTTTGTACAGTTACCAAATCCTTCTTCATCCATGGCAGCAACCATTTTCAAAACACGCTCTTTGCGCTCAACTTGACCTTGAGGCAATAAAGCTAATTGAGAAACTTTTGCCGAAACGAATAACATTGCTGAACTATTTTTACAAGCTGCTACACAAGCTCCACAACCTATACAAGCTGCTGCTCCAAAAGCCTCATCTGCATCTGTTTTAGGAATTAAAATATTGTTTGCGTCTTGTGCATTACCTGTGTTTACAGAGATGTAACCACCACTTGCAATAATTCTATCAAAAGCACTTCTATCAACTGCTAAATCTTTAATTACTGGGAATGCAGCACTTCTCCATGGTTCAACAACGATAGTATCCCCGTTTTTAAAAGAACGCATGTGTAATTGACAAGTTGTAACACCTTGTTTTGGACCGTGTGGACGGCCATTGATGTACATACTGCACATCCCACAAATCCCTTCGCGGCAATCGTGGTCAAATGCAATAGCTTCTTTACCTTCACTAATTAATTTTTCGTTTAATACATCAAACATTTCTAAAAACGACATGTCTGTTGAAATGCCTGTTAATTGATGTGTTTCAAAGCTACCTGTAGCTTTAGTGTTTTTTTGTCTCCAAACTTTTAAAGTTAGATTCAATTCTGTTCCGTGTCCTGATCCCATAGTTTCTATTATTTATATGATCGTTGTGCGATTTTAATATTCTCGTATTTCAATTCTTCTTTATTTAATTCCCAGTCGCTTACACCTTTGTATTCCCAGGCAGAAACGTATGCAAAGTTCACATCGTCACGTTTTGCTTCACCTTCTTCTGTTTGGTGTTCTTCGCGGAAGTGACCCCCACAACTTTCTTCTCTCTGTAAGGCATCTTTACACATTAATTCACCCAACTCGATAAAGTCAGCTACACGACCCGCTTTTTCTAAATCTGGATTAAACTCATCAGCACTTCCTAGTACACGAACATCACTCCAAAACTCTTTACGTAATGCTTGTATTTCAGCAATAGCTTCAGTTAAGCCTTGTTTATTACGAGCCATTCCACATTTATCCCACATAATCAATCCTAAGCGCTTGTGGAAACTTTCAACAGATTTTGTCCCTTTAATGTTTAAGAATTTATTGATTAAGTCTGTTTGCTCTTTTAAAGCAGCATCAAATGCAGGATGTTTAGTTTTTAACTTATCAATGGAATCTGCTTTATCTTTTTCTGCACTCATACGAGTTACCTCAGTAGATAAATAAACACCAATTGTGTATGGGATAACAAAATAACCATCTGCTAAACCTTGCATTAAAGCCGAGGCTCCTAAACGGTTAGCGCCGTGATCAGAGAAGTTAGCTTCACCTAAAGCATATAAACCTTTTACAGTGGTCATTAAATTATAATCTACCCATAATCCACCCATTGTGTAGTGAACTGCTGGATAAATACGCATCGGCACTTCGTAAGGGTTTTCGCCAGTAATTTGTTGATACATATCAAACAAGTTACCGTATTTTTCTTTTACAACTTCTTTACCTAAGCGCATGATTTCTTCATGACTTGGATTTTGAATATTGCGTTTAGTTGCTTCAGTTTTTCCGTAACGAGCGGTATTAAATGCGAAATCCAAATACACCGCCATTTTAGATTTACCTACTCCGTAACCAGCATCACAACGCTCTTTTGCAGCACGAGAAGCCACATCACGAGGCACTAAGTTACCAAATGCTGGATAACGACGCTCTAAGTAATAATCTCTTTCTTCTTCAGGAATATCAGTAGGTTTACGGGTATCATCTTTCTTTTTTGGAACCCAAATACGACCATCGTTACGTAACGACTCCGACATTAAAGTTAATTTAGATTGGTGATCTCCAGAAACAGGAATACATGTTGGGTGAATTTGAGTGTAACAAGGATTACCAAAGAAAGCCCCCTTTTTGTGAGCTTTCCAAGCAGCCGTTACGTTACTTCCCATAGCGTTCGTAGATAAGTAGAAAACGTTTCCGTAACCACCCGTACATAATAGCACCGCGTGACCGAAATGTTTTTCCATTTCGCCAGTAATTAAATTTCGAGCTATAATACCACGAGTAACGCCATCAATAGTAACAACGTCTAACATTTCGTGACGAGCGCATAATTCAACAGCACCCATACCAACTTGACGTTGTAAAGCAGAGTATGCACCTAATAATAATTGTTGACCAGTTTGACCAGCAGCATAAAAAGTACGTTGTACTTGAGTACCACCAAACGAACGGTTACTTAATAAGCCACCATATTCACGAGCTAAAGGAACACCTTGAGCCACACATTGATCAATAATGTTTGTTGACACTTCTGCCAAACGGTGAACGTTTGCTTCACGTGCTCTATAATCACCACCTTTAATAGTATCGTAAAATAAACGATAGGTTGAATCACCATCGTTTTGATAATTTTTTGCTGCATTAATACCGCCTTGTGCCGCAATAGAGTGAGCACGACGAGGAGAATCTTGAAAACAAAACACTTTTACCTTGTATCCCATTTCGGCTAAAGATGAAGCAGCCGAAGCGCCAGCTAAGCCAGAGCCAACAACAATTACTTCTAAACTACGCTTATTTGCAGGATTAACTAAGGGTATACTTGAGCGATATTTTGTCCATTTTTGGTCTATTGTACCTTCAGGAATTTTTGAATCTAATTTCATAGCAATGTTTGAATTAGTGAGTTTTATAATAAGTTAGATTTGTTATACTATATCGAAATACATTACAATTGGCATGGATAGGAATAACAAACAAATAATAATTGAAAACCAGATTCCAATACGTTTAATGATTGGCGTATATTTTTTATGATTTAATCCTAATGTTTGAAAAGCAGATTGAAAGCCATGCATTAAGTGGTATAATAAAGCGATAACTCCTACGCTGTATATTACAACAACCCATAAATGCGAAAACACGTTTTTCATTTCTAAAAATGTATTGTGTTCGTCAGCTTTACCGCTAAACACGGCTACTTTGGTATCAACCCAAAAATGAGCCAAATGAATTACTAAAAAAATCAGTAATAATGAACCCAAAATTCCCATGCTGCGGCTATACCAAGATGAATTTGCGGCACCATCAATTTTGGCATAACCAATTGGACGAGCTTTTTTGTTTTCAAGAGTTAACAATAAGGATTGAAAAATGTGAGTTATTAAACCCGCAAATAAAACAATTTCCATAATACGGATGATTGGATTAGTGGCCATAAAATGGGCAGCTGCGTTAAATGTTACGCCTTCATCCATGGCAAAAATACAGGCATTAATGCTTACATGAACTACTAAGAATGAAATAAGGAACAAGCCGGTTACGCCCATTACAACTTTTTTTCCGATTGATGATTTTAAGAATCCTTGACTCATAAGAGAAATGTGTTTAATTTTTACTTGGCAAATGTATAATTGTGAAGCATTTAATGCAATAAAATTTAATGCTTTTATCAACTAAATAACAAGATTATGCCCAATTAGGTTTACAAACAGACTAAAATTGTCTTATTTGGAATTATTCTAAATTCTAAACAGAAAGTCCAATCATACAAACATCATCAATTTGCTCGTAACCAGCCCTCCAAGTTTCAAAAAATGCGTTAATAGCTACTTTTTGTTCGGGCATTGGTTTTTGATGATTTTCGGTTAGTAAATTTCGGAAAGCATTATATTTTAATTTTTTGCCACCAGCTCCGCCAAATTGATCTACAAATCCATCTGAGAAAATATATAATTTATCATTTTCGTGTAATTGAATTTCGTGGTTCGTGAATTCATATTCTTCTACACCAACAAAATTACCGATGGGCTGTTTATCACCTTTTATTTTTAGCACTTCGCCATTTCGGATAATAAATAAAGGACTAAAGGCACCAGCAAATTCTAATTTCTTTGTTTTTAAATCTAATGAACAAATAGCAACATCCATTCCGTCACGTATTTTAGAATCTTCTACTTTTTGACGTAACGTGTGACTGATATTTTTATTTAGCTGAGTTAAAATCTCTGATGGTTTAGTATAGTTATACTCGTTTACAATTTGGTTTAAACCATTAAAACCAATGATGCTCATAAATGCGCCTGGAACACCGTGTCCTGTGCAATCAACAACGGCAAATAGTACTTTATCATTTTTTTCTTCAATCCAATAAAAATCTCCGCTTACAATATCTTTGGGTTTATACAGAACAAATGCGTTTTTTAAAAGAGTACTCACATTTTCTTCTGTTGGTAAAAATGCTTCTTGAATACGTTTGGCATATTTGATACTATCTGTAATATGTTTATTGGATTCTTCAATAATTTCTTTTTGCAGCACCACTTCTCTTGTACGTTCTTCTACTTTTACTTCCAGATTTTCAACTAAGTTTGCATTCTCTAGGGCAATAGCTGTATAAGTTCCTAAGGTTTTTAAAATATCAATGTGTACAGGGAGATAAGCATTTTTTTTGAAACTTTGAACAGTAATAACACCCACTACACGTTCGCCAATCATCATCGGACAAAACAGTAATGAGCTTGGCATATCGCCACTTGGCACTACAATTTTTTTAGTGTATTTATGGTATTCATTTAAATTATCATTTATGAAAATCTCTTTTTTATTTTTAACACACCACACCGAATAGTTATCATCATTATCCATCGATACACTGATGGGTTCAAAGGATTCGCCGTTTTCAATTTCATAACGATATTCGATCTCATTTAATTTTGGGTGATAAATTCTTACACCAAAACAATCCGCATTCATTAATTTACTGATGTTTTCGTGTAGCTCACCAAATATGGCATCAAAGTTTACATTGGAGATAATGTGCTGACCAATTTTACTTAATAGTCTTGTGTTTTCGTGCGATTTTTCAATTTGTGCTTTTTGGTGAAGCACTTCTTTAGTTCTTTCCGCAACTCTATCTTCTAGGCCTTTGTAAAGATTTGCATTTTCGATGGCGCCACCAACATAAACAGATAAACTTCTCAATAAATCGAGATGATATTCATTATAAATATGTTTTTTAAAACTTTGAACAGTAATTACGCCAATGGTTTTTCCTTTTGAAATTAAAGGCAGATAAATCATTGATTCGGGCATTTCGCCCTCTACAGTTTGATATGTTTTTTGAACATATTTTGTGTATTCGCTTTGCCAATCATTGACAACAATTTCTTCGCATTTAATAAAACAACGAGTAGCTGTTTTGTCATCATCCAGTTTGTAAGCAAATGAACCAAGCTTCTCTCCCTTTTCAACGGCGCCCGAAAAATACAAATCATTAGATTCGGGACGATGAATACCTATTCCAAAAATGGTAGCATCCATTAATGTATTTATTTGAGCATATACCGTAGAAATGATTTCGTCAACAGATAATGTGGAAGCAATCTCTTTTCCTATTTCGCTTAACAACTTACTGTTTCTGAAACTTTTCTCCAGCTGTTCTTTTTGCTCAACTACTTCTGATGTGCGTTTATTTACTTTTTCTTCTAGTGTTTCAACTAAATTGGCATTTTCTAAGGCAATAGCCGTATAAGTGCCAAGTGTTTTTAATACATCCATGTGAAATGGCGTATAGGCATTTTTGTCAAAACTTTGAACGGTGATGGCACCTGTTACTTTATCACCTATTGTTAATGGGCAAAACAATAAAGAGTTTGGCATTTCGCCAGATGGCACGACTATTTTTTTAGTGTATTTATGATATTCGTTGAGGTTATCATTAATAAAAATCTCTTTATTATTACTCACACACCATACCGTGTAATTATCAATATCATCCATCGACACGGATAAAGGAGTTTTTAATAATCCTCGCTCCATAGAGTACTTATAATCAATTTCTCTTCTTTCTTTTTGGTATACACGAACACTAAAACAATCGGCATTCATTAATTGCCCTACATTTTCGTGCAATTTTTTAAAAATGGCTTCAAAGTCTGTGGTTGAAATAATTTCTTTTCCAATAACACTGAGCATACGAGTTGTTTCTTGAGCTTGAATAACTTCTCGAGTTCTTTCTTCAACACGCTCTTCTAATTTTTGATATAAAGTCGCATTTTCTATTGCAATAGCGCAGTAAACAGCTAAGTTTTTTACTAAGTTTACTTTGTAATCGTCAAAGGCGTTTTTATTAAAACTTTGTACAGTTACAACACCTAATTTTTTATCGCCTAATTTTAGAGGAAGATAAATGATAGATTGAACCGACTCGCCAACAACAGGTTGTAAACGCTTTGTAATATATTTTCCTGCCTCTAATTCATAATCGTTTATAACTATATCTATTTCTTTATTAAAGCAAACAGAAGCTAGTCTGTTTTCATCACTTAAATCATACGTAGAAGAACTAAACACCACATCTTTTTCGATATAGCCAGGAAAAATTAACTTACCATTATCATCATATACAATTCCAATTCCAAAACCATGTGCATCCATCATATTATTAATGATGTCGTAAGCTTTTTTATTAACTGCTTCAATAGAAAGTAGAGAGGTGATGGTTTTCCCTAAATCACTTAAGGTTACTAAATCGTTGGATAAAGATTCAAGTTGTTTATTTTTTTCATTTAATAATTCTTTTTCTTTTTCCATCTGTGAAATGCTAATTTGCATTTCAACACCTTTGAGTTTTTGTTTATTTTTTTCACTAAAAAACTCTTCTTTTAAAGTATAGTAACTTTTAAAGTGTTCAATAAACTTCGTGTTATTGTTTTGTTTTTCGTAAAGTTTGTAAAGCGATTTATGTGTTTTGTAAACAACCTCGTTGGTATTTGTTTCGATGCCAATTTTTAAAGCACTATTTAGATGAGAAAGGGCATAATCTAAGCGATTCATCTTTAAATATAAATCGCCTAATTGAAAATTACTCTCGGCAATGCCCGATTTAAAATCTAATTCTTGACGGATGGCTAAACATTCGTGCAAGTATTTTTCGGCATTACTTAAATCGTTGGCAGCTAAGTATATTTTTGCTAACCCATCAATAGCATACGATTCAACTTGCTTTAATCCTATAGAGCGAGATACGTCAAGCGCTTTCTTTTTAAACTCAATAGATTTTTCGGTTTCGTTTAAATTAAAATGTGCTGTGCCAATTCCATCTAAAATGCGAGCCAATAAATGTTTATCATCTAACGTATTAGCGATGGTTAATCCATTTAATAAAGCATCTAATGCTTTTTGATTTTCGTTGGTTGAGTAGCAAATAGTACCAATAGCATTATAGGCATTTGCTTGAGACAATAAGTCTTCGTTTTGTGCTGCTCGGTGCAGCATTTCGTGAGCATATTTTAAGGCATTATCGTAATCAGCTAAAAAGTAGTAGGCACAAAACACATGATAATAAGCATGTGCTTCTATTTTTTTATTTTCAAATTTTTGTAAGTTAGGGAGCGCTTCAAATAAGGATTGAAGTGCGGTGTCGTAATTTCCTAGCCATATTAAACAAGCGCCTTTGCATGCTAATCCTGTAGCAAAGTCAGTATCACTTTGTGATGATTTTGCTAAACTAATAATTTCTTCGGCTATGGCAATTCCTTCTGATGGATTACCCCGACATATTTCAACAGACTGATTGGCTAGCTCTTGAATTTTCAAAGTAGCATCTTGTTGTATGTTGTTTTGGTTAAGCACAGATACGAATATAATGAAAAGTGCTTAAAAATAAAAGACTTATATAATATTTTGATGCAGACGAGATTAATACTCTGTAATTGTTCTAAAAGTAAGGTTAATCCGAGGGCGCTTAATAGTTTTAGTTGGCGGCAGGCGATGAAGCCAATGAGTTTGGGTTTCGTCTTTCATCACCAATAAACTCCCGTGTTCTAAAATCAGGGAAGTGCTATCTTTGGTTGTTTTATGCTTAAACGCAAATTTACGTTCGGCGCCAAAGGTAAATGAGGCAATGGTACCATTTTTCTGTAACATCTTTTCGCTGTCGCTATGCCAAGCCATTCCTTCTTCGCCATCATGGTATAAATTTAATAAACAAGAATTATAGGTCGATTCTGTTTTTTCTTCCGCTATTTTTTTCAATTCTAATAATTCTTTTGTCCAAGGCAAAGCTTTTTTGGTGGTGTTGGAATAGGTGTAATCAAAATCTTTATCACCATACCAAGCCACTTTACGATTAGTAATGATGTGTTTACCAAACAAAATAGCTTCGTCATGTCGCCATTCAATAGTATTATACAATTCATTAAAATAATGATTGGATTCTGCTTGAGGCATTACTGTTCCGTAATACAAAACAGTACCATCGTAAGGTAGTAAATTGGAAATTAGATTATCAGAAAATAAATCCATAGTGATATATAAAAGTAAGAATTTGTGTTTCTAATTCAATGCCTGTTTCGAAGAATTAAAAATAATTCCAAACAAAAACGCCTGTCAAGTATAAATACCGACAGGCGTTCGCTGTTGTTTTTAACTAAAAAACTACTCTTTAATAAATTTAATAGCTTGTCCTGATTTTGAATCCTGAATAAAGTAAACACCAGATGTTAAGTTACTCACAGCAATTTTGCTTAATCCATTAATTGTTTGTGTTAAAACAACATCGCCCAAAATATTCACAATACTAATTTGAGTTTGTTCTTTTACTTCAATGTTTAAGATGGATGAAGTTGGGTTTGGGTAAAGAAGAATTTCTGAATGACGACGATTATCTAAATTGCTAATTCCAGTAGATGTACCGCCATAAATTGTTGCAATTTCTGCTGGAGATAGCGCACGGTTGTAGTAAAGAAATTCATCTAAGTTTCCATTCAAGCTATTTCCGTTCGGTGCACCAGTTACACTTCCCAAAACCAAAGGGTTATTGGAAACGGTATAGGTGATTTGGCTTTTTACTTTTGTTTGTGCTACTAAAACGCCATTCATATATAATTTTACCGAAGAACTGTCTTCTGTATTGTTATAATCACAAGTTACTGCTGCATGGTGCCAAACATTTGGAGTTGTTGTAGCAGTATTTTGAACTAGTAAATCATTAGCTAAACTAGTAGAAAAGAAAAATGTTAGCTTGTTGCTGGTGGAGGTTCCTGTATTCAGATTATAAGAATTGTAAGGCGCTCCACTATTTTGAATTCGTACACTAGCTAATGTGTGAAATGGAGTGCTGCCAGTTATTTTAAACCAAGTTGCCATTGAAAATGTAGTGGGACGAAAAGCTGCGTTATTAACTGACATATAATTTGAAGTGTTAAAATTAACGGCTGTACTATCTATATTATCGAAACTTGTTGTTGGCGTTGCTCCGGTATTAGTTAAAGGGAATGCATTTTGACTATCATGTTCAATTCTAACTTGATTAAATTTCCAGTACGAAATTAATCCTGTTGTGGGCACTGCATTTCCCGTGTAAATATCACTTACCTCTAAAGCTGTTAATGGACGGTTGTAAAACATGACATTATCTAAATTTCCAAATAAACTATTCCCGTTTGGCGAGCCAGTAACACTTCCTAAAACCAAAGGATTATTTGCGGGGTTGTAAGTAATAGAACTTTTTACTTTTTTTTGTGCAACCAATGCACTATTTACATACATTTTAACCGCAGTGCTATCTTCAGAAGATATATAGTCGCATGTTACAGCAGCATGTGTCCAAACATTACCTGAAGTAGATACAGGATTTTGCACTTGCGCATCGTTACTTTGAGTCGTAGAAAGGAAAAAAGTTAGTTTGCTAGATGTAGAAGTCCCAATGTTTAGGTTATAAGAGTTAAAGGGCGATCCTGTATTTTGAATACGTACACTAGCCAAGGTATGATATGGTGTGGAACCAGTAATTTTGAACCATGTAGCAATTGAAAAGGACGTAGCTCGAAATGCTGCATTATTTGCTGTCATGGATGTATTTCCAAAAGCAGCTGTAGCTGTATCTAAAGTTGTTCTTGGTAAACCTGTTATAGCGTCATTATTAGTTAATGGGAAGGAACCTTGTTCATCTTTAGTAAATTGACTGGTAATACGAGATTCAAAACTCCATTTGGAAACTAAGCCGTTGGTTGGAATTTGTGCTGAAAGCGATAAAGTTCCTAAAAATAGTGCGATTGGTGCAAGTAAATGTTTTTTCATAGATTTTTTTTAACAAAAATGAAAAATTTTTGCCGCAACCTATTTTATGTTTTGTAAACGGAACAGATGACTTTGTAAACGGTTATTTAATTCCCGATTTTTTCCAAAATCTCAAGAAAGGAACTTCTTCTGTAGCGAGCTAGATCAACTTCTTTACCATTTTGCATGATAATGGTTCCTCGTCCTGATTTGCTGAATGATGCCATTAAATCTAAATTGATGATAAATGAACGATGAACTCTTACAAAACTTGAAAATGGTTCTAATGTTTGTTCAAAGTATTTTAAGTTTTTAGAAACGGTTTTTTGTTTTTTATCTGTTAAAAACAAATGCACGTATGATCCATCTGCCTCTAAGTATTCGATATCTTTAACCTTTAGGTAATCATAACCGTTTTGGATGGGAATGCAAATAACTTGATTGCTGGTTGGACTTAAATTTTGTGATAATGCTTTTAATTGATTTTGTGCTGTTTTCAGTAGCATTTGTTGTCTTATCTTTTCTACGCTTTCCAACAATTGTTGTTCATTAATTGGCTTTAATAGATAATCAATGGCCGATAGTCTAAAGGCATTAATGGCATATTGATTAAAGGCGGTTGTAAAAACAATGCGGCAATTGATGTTTTCTTTCACTAATTCTTCCGCTAATTCAATACCAGATTTTTCTGGCATATCAATATCTAAAAAAGCCACATCTGGTTGATGTGTTTTAATGGCTAAAATTCCGGAATTACCATTTTCGGCTTCGGCTACAATATTAATATCTGGAGCAAATTCCTGCAACATCAAGCGTAATAGCTTTCTTGCTTGAGGCGCATCATCTACAATAATAGCTTTGATATTTAGTTTATTTGTCATTTAAAGAAATAGTCAAAGTAACACTTGTACCTAAGGCTATATTGTCGACAATATTATCACTTATTTGTACACTAACAATGTCTTTTTTATTTGAATTTAGTAATGCAATTCGTTTTGATGTAGCATCAGTAGCAAATGATTGATGTGTGTTTTTAGTAGTAGCATTTAATTGAGCAGATGCTTTTCTTCCAATACCATTATCAGAAATAGAAACGACTAAACAATTGGTATCAGAGTTTAACTTAAAATGGACATGTAATTCTTTTTTGCCATGTTTATGCCTTAACCCATGTTTAAAAGCATTTTCAACATAAGGTTGAATTAATAAGGCTGGTATTTTAATATTTGAAACAGCAATGTCTTCATCTACTATTATCGAATATTTAAAGTCATCTTGAATCAGCATGGCTTCTAATTCGATGTATAATGTTAGTATTTCTATTTCTTCTTGTAATTTAATATCGGGCGACGAACTATGATCTAAAATTTTTCTCACTAAATCCGAGAAACTCGATAAATAAAGTGTAGCGTTTTTTTTATCATTTTCATAAATATAACCTTTGATAGAATTTAGTACATTAAATAAAAAATGTGGATTCATTTGAGCTTTTAAGGCAGTTTCTTGGGAAAACCTTAAATCGTTTTCTAGTTGGAGTTGTTTTAATTCAACTAGTTGTTTTTTTCGCAATAGCTTAATTCGGTATTTAAAAAATACAAAAGCGATACTTAAACCTAATAAAGAAATTAAAACATAAAACCACCATCGCTGCCAAAATGGAGGACAAACATAGCCTTTGATGATAATTTTATTATTTGAATCCCGAGACAAATAATCAATAACTTTTATTTCTATTTTAAAATCACCGTTTGGGATGGATGGAATTTGAATGTGCTCAATGCTGGAAGGTAAGAGTATCCAGCTTGTATCAGTATTTGAAAAGCGATAAGCATATTTAAAATTTCGATTAGAACTGTATGCATTGGTTTCTATTTTAATTCTTAATGCTTGATTATAATTTATTTGTAAAGAATTGTTTTTATCTGTTTTTTCTCCGTCAATAGATATTTCTTTCAAATAAACAGTGGCTCGTTTTATTTCTTTTTGAAGATGAACAGGAATCATTTGAAGTCCATTAGGCGTAGCAATCCAAATATTATTGCTAATGACACTTAACGACAGAACTTCGTTTGAACACAAGCCTTTCAGCTTATCTATCACTTCCCAGTTGTTGGTTTTTAAATTCAGTTTCCATAATCCGAAATTGGTTGCGATTAATAATTGATTTTGATATTTTTTTATCTGATTGGCTTGGATGTCATTGGGTAAATGCTGAAGTAAAGTGACAATGTTTTTTTTATCAATTTTATATATTTCTCCATCAAAAGTTACAGCGTACAAAGTATGTTGTTCGTCGTACGTCATGGATAAGACTTGCTTTTTTATTAAATTCAAATGACTGGAGTGCCAATTATTTTGTTTCTTCGTGTAGCTTTCTAATCCTTCGTTAGTAGCAATCCATAATGTTTCTTGCGATGAATTTATAGCTATTCCCCTTGCCCAATGTGTTGTTAAGGTATCGCTTGCGTATTTATCGTTAATGTTTTTGTAAATATATGCTCCTCTTGAAGTGGCAATGATGTATTCATTATTTGTCTTTAAAAAATCTTTAATGGGGGGAAATTTATTTTCGATTTTTTTTATAGCATTCTTTTCTAAGAAATATAAGGTGTTTTGTGCATTAAAATATAGTTTCTTATCACTTTCACAGTAGGTTATATTTTGAATATTAGATTTTACTTCTAATGAGTATGTTTCAATTTTTTCTGTCGTTAGATTAATGCTACCTACTTGTCCACCTAAGGTTGAAAAATAAATATATGGAAAGTGTTGGTCGGTTTTTAAAATTTTATTGGAAGTTAAATTTCCAGAACTTGTATTCCATGTTTTAGAATTGATATCTGCTAATCTTAAAATACCATCATGTAAGGTAGTCATCCAATAATTTTGTTCATCATCATAAATCACATCCGAAAATGCCATATTCGAATAAAATACTTTACCTGTATCCAAATTTGGATTATAACAAATGATTCCAGAATATGTACAAATCCACAAATTACTATCTAGTAGTAATTTTACGTTTGTAACCTTTGAATTGCTCAGCGCTTTTTTTAAAAATAATGATTCGTACGGTTGAAACTTATTATTAACTAATTTGAAGCATAGCCCATCGGTAACACTAATTAGCCAAGTATTTTCATTTTTACTTTCTAAAATAAATTCACCTGATGGTTTAGGTTTTAAAAAATCAAATGGTATTAACGTTTGTTTTTGCTTATTAATAGTTGTAATCCCATTTGGAGAAATAAAGGAGATTGTATTATCTTTTTTTAACTTGCAACTGTGCGTAAATGTATATTGGTCTTTTTTATGATCTAAATCAAAATCAGAATAATTTGTCCATTGTTGTGTTTCTTCATTATATATACTAATACCATTGTCGCCACAAACCCATAAATTATAATTGTTGTCGCAAACAATATTTGAAATTTTGCCTTCCCAATTCGTTATTGGTTTTAGCGAATCATTTTCTACATAAAAGATTTGCCCGTTAAAGCTATAAGCATAAATTTTTCCAGATTTCGATAAAGTTAACCCTGTTAAAGCTTTTGTTTTTTGTGCTTTATTTTTAAAAGATTGAAATTTGACACTATTGTATTTATAAATTCCAGCATCGCAGCCAATCCAAATAAAGCCTTTTTCATCTTGAATAATGCTATATACCTCATTGCTTGGCAGTCCATCTTCGATTGTTGTTTGAAAATATACTGGGTTTTGGGCTTGGACAAGCCTAGTAATAGTTAGCAGTATGACGTAATATAAATAATATTTTTTCAACACATGCACAGTTTAAGACTAAATAAAAACCCTCTAAAATCAAATGATTTAGAGGGTTTTTGGAGGTCCCGAGCGGATTCGAACCGCTGTACGAGCTTTTGCAGAGCTCTGCCTAGCCGCTCGGCCACAGGACCATTTTAATTAAAGATTCCTATAAGACTATAAATTCTAATAAAAATCCCGAACGGGTAGCAAAAATAAGATTTTTTTAGCAACTTAGTCTAATTATTATAAAAAAAATGCAGATAAATTCAAAATTACCCAATATAGGCACCACAATCTTTACTGTAATGAGTGGTTTAGCGAAGGAACATGATGCAATTAACCTTTCTCAAGGCTTTCCTGACTTTGGTTGCAGTCCCAAATTGTTAGAATTAGCTCAAAAAAACTTAATGGCAGGCTTTAATCAATATGCTCCCATGACAGGTGCACCTGCATTACGAGAAACCATTAGTGAATTATTGCAAAATTGTTACCAAGCCACTTATCATCCCGAAACAGAAATTACGATTACGGCCGGAGCTACTCAAGGTATTTACACCGGCATTGCCGCTTTTATAAATAAAGATGATGAAGTGATTGTATTTGAACCGGCCTATGATTGCTACATTCCAGCTATTGAAGTGCATGGCGGCATTGTAAATGCAATCGCTTTGGAATATCCAAATTTTACAATTAATTGGACTACAGTAAAAAACACTATTACTGATAAAACCCGAATGATTATTATTAATTCACCTCATAACCCAAGCGGGACTACTTTAAATGAGAGTGATTTATTAGAACTTCAAAAAATAGTTGCTGGCACCAATATTGTCGTAATTAGCGATGAAGTGTATGAGCACATGGTGTTTGATGGCAAACCTCACCAAAGTGTTGCCCGATTTAAAAGTCTTGCAGCACAATCTATCATTGTATCATCTTTCGGTAAAACAATTCATGCCACTGGTTGGAAGATTGGTTATGTGGCTGCTCCAAAAGAATTAATGATTGAGTTTAGAAAAGTACATCAGTTTTTAGTATTTTGTGTCAATCATCCATTTCAATTGGCTTTAGCAGAATATTTAAAAGATGCATCTAGTTACACAGGTTTACATCAATTTTATCAAAGCAAAAGAGATTATTTTAGAAGCTTAATTTCAAGTTCTAGATTCGAAATTGAGCCATGCACCGGCACTTATTTTCAATTGTTGAATTATAAAAATATCACGGATGAAAAGGATACGGATTTTGCAATTCGTTTAACTAAAGAAAAAGGCTTAGCATCTATTCCATTGTCTGTCTTTTATTCTAATCAGAAACAGCAGCAGTTATTACGTTTTTGTTTTGCTAAAAAAGAAGAAACATTAGAAAAAGCAGCAGAGATAATCTGCAAATTATAACTATGGAAGATTTAAAAATTACTACCATTCAAACCACTCTTTACTGGGAACAGGTTGACCAAAATCTTTTGCATTTTGCTGAGATGATAGACGAAATTGAAGATTCAGACATTATTATTTTACCCGAAATGTTTACAACTGGTTTTACAATGAACCCAGAAAAATTAGCAGAAGAACATGGAGGAAAAGGATTACAGTGGATGCTACAAAAAGCTAAAGAAAAAAATGCGGTTATTGTTGGAAGTATATCTGTAAAAGACAATGCCAATTACTATAATCGATTATATTGGGCAAAACCAGATGGCTCTTATGAGTGTTATGATAAACGCCATTTATTTAGAATGGGAAATGAACACCAACATTACACCGCTGGGAATAAAAAATTAATTATTAATTATAAAGGTTGGAAATTGTGTCCATTAGTTTGTTATGATTTACGTTTCCCAGTTTGGAGTAGGAATGTTAATGAGAACACTTACGACGTTTTAATATATGTTGCTAATTGGCCTGAAGTTCGTTCTTATCCATGGAAACAATTGTTAATAGCAAGGGCTATCGAAAATCAAGCTTATGTTATTGGTGTAAATAGAGTTGGAGAAGATGGTAACGGAATTGATCATTCGGGCGATACATGTGTGATTAACCCTCGTGGAGAAATTATAAATGAAACGCAGCCTCATCAAGATAAAGTCGAAACTTTAGCACTTACTTACACTTATTTACAAGAGTTTAGAAAAGCATTTCCAGTGATGTTGGATGGTGACGAGTTTGAACTAATTTAAATTTATTTGTATAGTTCAAATACTTGTTTTCTTTTTAGTTTAGCATTTAACCATTTTTCGTAATTTTCATTTAGTAAATTAGCAGAGAGCTGATTATTTAACTTAGAATTGTCTAAGTCATTTACCAAACTCTGAAATAAATTAGTTTCTTCTTTAGGTGTTAAATGTTTTGCGTTCGCTATTTTATAAAACACCTGCAATATTCTTACTTCAAAAGAGGTTAAAATATTTTTCGACTGATTTTTCTTAATGACTTGTTTTGACAGAGATGAGACCAATGAATAGTTTTTTAATTCGTAATGTGTGATCACATTCAATACTTCAACTCTTAAGTATACTTGAGGGCGCTCTTCGAATCCAAATTCATTGAGCGCTTTATTAATAAATTTTAATGCCTTATGAAATTGGCCAACATAAATTAAAGTGATTGCATGCAAGTAATAAAAGTAGATAATATGGTATGGTTCAATATCCATATTTAGTTTAGTAATCTCTTTTTCTATTTCTTTTATTTTATTAAGTGCCAACTGAAAATCATTAGTGATTAAGAAGTATTCTAGTTCGTGTGTATTTGTATGAATAAATACCCGTTCAGTAATTACTTCTTTTCGAATGTTTATTTTCTTTGGAAACTCCCTTAATACTTTTATATCGTTAAAAAACGTTGATTTTGGAAAGAATTTTTTTATAGAAAGTAATCTGTTATAAATCGACACATAATCCAAAGGGTTTTCGATAGAGTATGTTTTTGAGAGATTAATGATATCTACTATTTTTTGAAGATGGTCATATTCTTTTTGTTTATCGTCAATAGAGTAATAGTAGTTCGAATAAATTAAGTAGTAAAAAATTTTTGCCGAAAATGACAAGGCATTCTTTTCAGATTTTAATTCAGGCTGATTTAAAATAGCTTTTAGTTTTTTTATACCTTCTACTTTAGATTGCTTTTCACTATTAGATTGTATTAAATTGCTTTCATAGTACAAATCAGTAATTCGTTTAAAGTTATTTAATAAAACAACGTATTTATCTATTTCTTGATTTACTTCGGCTGCTTTTTTTAGCCCCAAAGAATAGCCACTACATTTTTTTTTCCATATTAAAACATCAATCATCAACTGAAAATTTTCACATTCTTTAGCTAATTCTTCTGCTTTTGCAATAAGTTTTAAAGATTCGTGATAAAGACCTTTATGAAATAAAATTTCTATGGAACTTAAGGTTTGTTTAATTTCTAAATTATAGGTTTTAGAGTCGTGAAATACGTTTAAACTTCTTAAAATTAACTGATAGAGATAGTTTTTGTCAGCCGAAATAAAATCTGGGTTAACGCCAATTTTTTTTAAATTCTTTTTTAAAATTATATCATTTTCTTCTTCAGCCTTATCTAGTTCATCAAATAAGATCACATATTTATTTTGTTCTCCAATGGTATGACGTTCCGAAAAGATTTTGAAATATCTTTTTTCAGACATGGATAGACTTTTTATAATTATAAAAGCATTACTGTTTTTTTTCATATTTATATAATCAGACTTACTAAAAGTAAACATATTTTAAATGAATACGCAATAAAATGACATAATTTTGGTAATTACTTTACGTGTAATTAGTTTTATAATGAAACACCTGCTATATATTTGTTTTTCTTTACTTTTCTCTACAATAGGTATTTCTCAAACGGTTTATAGACTCAATTCAGCGAATAATGGAGCGACAATTACGTTTTCTTGTCCTATTAATAATTCTGTCCTTGCTGATGACGGAAACGGGAGTACTCATTATTCAAATAATATTGATTACAGCATTACGTTTTGCGCTCCAGCAAATAAATTACTCAAGTTTAATTTTGGATGTGGGTCAAATACAACCATCGAAAGAATACATCCTTCAGATACACTTTTCATATATGACGGGAACTCAACATCTTCTCCTTTACTTTACAAAGTAACCGGAAACCCTGCTAATTCAAATAGATTGACTTATTTTGGAGAGTCAAGTTCCGCTATATTTACTTCTCCAAATTCATGTATAACATTTAGACTGAAATCAGGTAGTTCAAACAATGAGGATGGTTGGGAAGCATGTATCACCTGCGTTGATCCTATATCCTGTGGTTCTGGGAATTCTGAATCTTCTGATTTGTTTCTGGGCGCACCAAATATTTGTAATCTTAATAACTATTGTGGACAAACCAGCGGTGATTTTGGAGCAGATTATCCTGTTAATTTAAATTTGTCTGGTGGAGGATGCCCTTCAGGGTTAAATTTTTTAGGGACAATTGAAAACAATTCATGGTTAAAATTTCAAGCAGCAGCAACAAGCGCTTCTTTTGTGTTTAATGTTCCACTGGGAGGTTCTTGTTTAAATGGAATTCAAACAGCTATATTTAGTTATAATGGCACTTCTTTAACAAGAATGACACCATGCGCTAATTCTGACGGAAGTTGGGCAGGAACTTTTACGTTATCAACTAACTCTCCTCTTGTTCCAGGAAATGATTATTATTTAATGATTGATGGAAATGCGGGTGATGTTTGCAATTATAATGTTAGTGCTAGCACGGGTATTGCAGTTGCAAATGCTGGCATTGATATACCTGTATGTACTAATACTACTTCATTGCTTGCATCCGCTGGCTCAGGAACTTGGACTGTTGTTGGAGGAACTGGTGTTTTTTCAAACCCAAATAGCAATGCAACAGATGTAATAGGTTTAACGGCTAGTACAAATATTTTTCAGTGGTCCATCAATACATCTAATTGCGGTGTAATTTCAGATGAGGTAACAGTTGAAGCAGGCTGTTTATTGCCAGTAGAATTAGTTCGATTTGATGGAGAATGTATTGAAAATAAAATTTCCCTTAGCTGGGAAACGGCTTCTGAAAAAAACAATGTGCAATTTAATGTTGAGCGATCTTTAGATGGAGTTAATTTCTTTAGCATAGGAAGTGTTAAAGGTAGAGGAAACAGCGATATAATTACTAATTACAATTTTATTGATAACAATAATCAAAATCTCTTAGCTTACTATCGATTAAATCAAATAGATTATAATGGAAAGATTAATCCATCAAAAATCATATCGGTTGAGAAAAATTGTTCGGAAAATTCAGAAATCGACATTTCATTGTATCCAAATCCCTCAAATAATTCAACCACGCTTAGCTTGAGATTATTAGAAGAATCAGCTATACATATCGAGATTTATAACAGCCTTGGCCAATATGTTAATTCTATTTCTTTAAAGAGATATGAGGCTGGATTAGAAGAAATTAATATAGATTCTACTGAATTTCCCACTGGCTTGTATTTTATTAAGACAACAGTTAATCAAATTGCATATATAAATAAATTTTTAAAACAGTAATTCAGACTTACTAAAAAGATAAATTTATTATTATAAACATATAGATTAATTATATACTTTTGTTCTGTCTATTTAAAGTATGAAAAACCAATTGTATATTAACATTATTATTCCACTCTCTTAAGGGGAAGGATATTGTTATAAAAAAACGAAGCCTTTCTGACGAGAAAGGCTTTTTTTATTAAAAAAAATCGCTATTTTAAACAACCTAAAAACAAAAACAAAAACAATGTATTACAACGACAACACAGTAGTTTTCTTTAATGGAGAATGGGTAAAAGCAAAAGATTTAATGGTTAGTCCGTATGTGCAAGTTATGCACTACGGTAGCGGTGTATTTGAAGGTATCCGTTCTTATGCAACACCAGATGGTACTAGAATATTTAAGTCAAAAGAACATTATGAAAGATTATTGTATTCTGCTGAAAAAATGTATTTAAAAGTAAATTATACTGCTGAAGAATTTACCCAGTTAACTTATCAGTTATTAGAGAAAAATAATTTGAGCAATGCCTATATAAGGCCATTGATATTTGCTGGTGCAAATATGTCGTTAACTCCAACAGACGAAGTACACGTAATGTTATGTGCCTGGGAATGGGGAAAATATTTAGGAAATAAACAGTTAGACGTAATGACATCATCTTATCAACGTCCAAACCCTAAATCTTGTCATGTTGAAGCGAAAGTGACAGGGCATTATGTGAATTCAATATTAGCTACTACAGAGGCGAAGAATAAAGGTTTTGACGAAGCATTATTGCTAGATGCAAATGGTAATGTTGCTGAAGGACCAGGCGCAAATTTCTTCTTTGAGAAAGATGAAGTATTATATACATCTCCGTTAGGAAATATATTACCAGGCATCACACGCGCAACGATGTTTGAATTGTGCCATGAGTTAGGATTTAAGTTAGTAGAAAAGTATTTTACTCCCGAAGAAGTAAAAGGTTCGGATAGCGCTTTCTTTACAGGCACAGCGGCAGAAGTTGCAGGAATAGCATCTTTAGATAAAGTACCATTTAAATTAAAGTGGGAAGATTCTTTAGGATGTATACTGCAAGCTAAGTATACACGACGTGTTGCATTTAACGAATACGGAAATTTTTCACTTGTTTAAAATAATCAATCATGGAATTAAATCGCTACAGTAAAACACTTACACAAGATGAATCTCAACCTGCTTCTCAAGCTATGCTATATGGCATAGGTTTAACTGAAGAGGATATGAAAAAACCTCAAGTAGGAATTGCTTCTACCTGGTATGAAGGCAATACATGTAATATGCACTTAAATGGATTGTCCACTTTCGTAAAAGATGGAGTTCGTAAAAATGGAATGGTTGGTTTACAATTTAATACCATAGGTATAAGTGACGGGATCACTAATGGAACAGATGGTATGCGTTATTCATTGGTGTCGCGTGAAATAATTGCCGATTCGGTTGAAGCCGTAACAGCCGCGCATTATTATGATGGGTTAATAACTATAGCCGGATGCGATAAAAATATGCCAGGAGTCGCTATGGCAATGATAAGAGTCAATCGACCTTCTATTATGGTTTATGGAGGAACCATAGCTTCTGGAAATTATAAAGGAAAGAAATTGAATATCGTTTCTGCATTTGAAGCACTTGGTGAAAAATATGCTGGTGCTATTACTGAGGAAGATTTCAAAGGTGTTGTAAAAAATGCTTGCCCTGGTGCAGGAGCTTGCGGCGGAATGTACACCGCTAATACTATGGCATCAGCTATTGAAGCATTAGGTTTAAGTTTACCTTACAGCTCATCAAACCCCGCTTTAAGTAATGAAAAAAAGGAGGAATGTTTAAAAACTGGCGAATACTTAAAAGTGCTTTTAGAAAAGGACATAAAACCATCAGACATACTTACTAAAAAATCTTTTGAAAATGCTTTTACAGTAGTTGTTGCCTTAGGCGGTTCAACAAATGCCGTGTTACATTTACTAGGTATAGCTAAAACAGCTAATATTGATTTTACTTTGGATGATATAGCCAGAATAAATGATGCTACGCCATTACTAGCAAATTTAAAGCCAAGTGGAAAATTTTTGATGGAAGATGTATTTGCTATTGGGGGTGTTCCGGCAGTTATGAAATACCTTTTGGAAATGGGAATGCTTCATGGAGATTGTCTAACTGTTACGGGAAAAACAATCAAAGAAAATGCACAAAGTATTGCAGGATTAAAGGAAGGGCAAGAAGTTATTTTACCAGTAAACAATCCTGTTAAAACTTCAGGTCATTTAAGAGTTCTTTATGGAAATTTGGCTCCAGAAGGTTCAGTAGCAAAAATCACTGGTAAAGAAGGCGAATTGTTTGAAGGAACTGCAATTGTTTTTGAGAATGAATTTGATTGTATTGCTGGAATTCGCGACGGGAAAGTAAGAGCAGGGCAAGTTGTTGTAATAAGATACGAAGGACCAAAAGGCGGACCCGGAATGCCAGAAATGTTAAAACCAACTTCAGCTTTAATTGGAGCTGGGTTAGGTGGTAGTGTTGCATTGATTACAGATGGACGTTTTTCTGGAGGTACACATGGATTTGTGGTCGGTCATATATGTCCAGAAGCATATGATGGTGGGCCAATAGCTTTAGTAAAAGATGGTGATGTGGTTACGATTGATGCGGTTAACAATAAAATTGATATTCAAATATCAAATGAAGAATTAGCAGAAAGAAAAAAACAATGGCAACAACCTGAATTGAAAGTAAAGTTTGGGGTGTTATATAAATATGCTAAACAAGTTGGTTCGGCTAGTAAAGGTTGTTTAACTGATTTATAATATTAAAATGAAAAAACATAATAAATATCAAACAGAAGTAACAGGGGCAGAAGCAGTGATACTATCATTGTTAGATGCTCAAGTAACAGATATATTTGGTTATCCAGGAGGCGCTATCATGCCAGTGTATGATGCTCTTTATGATTACATGGATCAATTAAATCATTATTTGGTTCGTCATGAACAAGGTGCAACGCATGCGGCACAAGGTTATTCCAGAGTATCTGGAAAGCCAGGTGTTGTATTTGCAACATCAGGACCAGGAGCCACTAATTTAATAACAGGCATAGCCGATGCACAAATAGATTCAACTCCGTTAGTTTGTATCACAGGTCAAGTGCATTCTCATTTATTAGGAACAGATGCTTTTCAGGAAACAGATGTAGTAGGTATATCGATGCCAGTGACAAAATGGAATATACAAGTAACCAAAGCAGAAGACATAGCGCCAGCTATAGCTAAAGCTTTTTATATCGCAACATCTGGTCGTCCAGGTCCTGTGTTGGTTGATATCACTAAAGATGCTCAGTTTGGGAGAACAAAATATGTTTATGAAAAATGCGAAAGCATCAGAAGTTATTTCCCTTTCCCTAAAGTGAATGAAGAGGAAGTTTTAAATGCCGCTGAATTAATCAATAACGCTCAGCGTCCTTATATATTATGTGGTCATGGCGTGTTATTATCTGGAGCAGAAAAACAATTGTTAGACTTAGCTGAAAAAGCAAATATTCCTGTAGCATCAACTTTATTAGGTTTAGGAGCTTTTCCTCCAACTCATGAATTATATGTTGGCTACTTAGGGATGCATGGAAATTACGGTCCAAATTTATTAACGAATGAATGCGATGTTTTAATTGCCATAGGAATGCGTTTTGATGATCGTGTGACTGGTAATGTTTCTAAATATGCTAAACAAGCTAAAGTCGTTCATTTCGAAATTGATCCTTCTGAAGTCAATAAAATTATACATGCAGATGTTGCTGTACTAGGTGATGCGAAAGAAGCTTTGGAATTATTATTACCAAAAATAAAAGTACAAAAACATACTGAATGGTTGAAAAAATTTACAGATTGTACTAAAGTAGAATTTGAAAAGGTTGTAAAAAATGCCGTTAGTCCTGCAACAGAAAAATTAAGAATGGCAGAGGTGATACATCAGTTTCATCAATTGAGCGAAGGTAATGCTATAGTTGTAACAGACGTTGGTCAACATCAAATGATTACCTCTCGTTATTATAAATTTAATCAGCCAAATCATAATGTCACTTCCGGTGGATTGGGTACTATGGGTTTTGGATTGCCTGCAGCAGTGGGGGCTAAAGTTGCACAACCAAACAAAGAAGTGGTAGCGGTTTTAGGTGATGGTGGTTTTCAGATGACGATACAAGAATTAGGAACGATTATGCAGAGTGATATTCCTGTGAAAATTTTAGTATTGAATAACAATTTCCTAGGAATGGTTCGTCAATGGCAACAGTTGTTTTTTGACAGACGCTATTCATTTACAGAAATGAAAAATCCAAATTTTGTAGCCATTGCTAATGGCTATAATATCAAAGGAAAAAAAGTAACTGAGAGAAAAGATTTAAACGAAGCGTTGAAAGAAATGTATGAATCAAAAGAAGCTTATTTGTTAGAGGTGGTAGTAGAAAACGAAGAAAACGTTTTTCCAATGATCACAACAGGCGCAAGTGTTTCAGAAATAATATTAGAATAACATCATGGAAAATACATATACAATATCTGTTTTTACAGAAGATAAAATAGGTTTATTAAATAGAATAACCATCATCTTTACAAGAAGACACATTAACATCGAAAGTATCACAGCAAGCGAAAGTGAAGTAAAGGGGATCTATCGTTATACGATTGTTGTGACCGTTTCTCAAGAGCAAGTTGAAAAATTAGTTGGACAAATTGAAAAACAAGTGGAAGTGTTAAAAGCATTTTATCATATCAATAATGATATTCTGTCTCGTGAAATGGCTTTATATAAAGTGTCTGCTGATGCTTTAAAAGAAAACGAATTATTTACACGCATTGTCAATGAGAATCATGCGAAAATATTGAGCATCTCTCCTGAATTTATAGTTGTAGAAAAAACTGGAGACGAACGTGAGATAAAACATTTATTCAACGACTTAGAAAAATTTGGCATGCTTGAATTTGTGAGAAGCGGAAGAGTCGCTATCACTAAACCAATGAAAACATTAAATACCTTTTTAAAAGAAGTAGAAAACAATAGTAAAACAACCGTTAAACATTTTAATAACTAATTATATGCAAAATTACTTCAATACATTAACACTTAGATTACAACTTGAACAATTAGGTGTTTGTGAATTCATGGATCAATCGGAATTTGTAGATGGCGTATCTGCTCTTAAAAATAAAAAAGTAGTGATTGTTGGTTGTGGAGCTCAAGGATTAAATCAAGGTTTAAATATGAGAGATTCTGGTTTGGATATTTCTTACGCCTTGCGAGCAGGTGCCATTAGTCAAAAGAGAGCCTCCTATTTGAATGCGACTGAAAATGGATTTAAAGTTGGAACTTATGAAGAACTAATACCAACAGCTGATTTAGTGTGCAATTTAACGCCTGATAAGGAACATAAATCTGTAGTGACTGCTATCATGCCTTTAATGAAAAAGGGATCTACATTATCATACTCTCATGGTTTTAACATTGTAGAAGAAGGTATGCAAATACGAAAAGATATCACAGTTATTATGTGTGCTCCTAAATGTCCTGGATCAGAAGTTCGTGAAGAATATAAAAGAGGATTTGGTGTGCCAACTTTAATAGCTGTGCATCCAGAAAATAATCCAAACGGAGAAGGATTAAAACAAGCCAAAGCTTATGCAGTTGCCACAGGTGGGCACAGAGCCGGCGTTTTAAATTCATCTTTTGTAGCAGAAGTAAAATCAGACTTAATGGGTGAGCAAACAATTTTGTGTGGTATGCTACAAACAGGTTCTATTTTATGTTTTGATAAAATGGTGGAGAAGGGAATAGAACCAGGTTATGCTTCTAAGTTAGTTCAATATGGTTGGGAAACAATTACCGAAGCTTTAAAGCATGGAGGCATCACGAACATGATGGATCGCTTAAATAATCCTTCAAAAATAAAAGCCTTTGAATTAGCAGAAGAATTGAAATCTATTTTACGCCCATTGTTTCAAAAACACATGGATGATATTTTATCTGGTGAGTTCTCAAAAAACATGATGGCTGATTGGGCAAATGATGATGTTAATTTATTAACATGGAGAGCAGCTACTGCTGAAACAAATTTTGAGAAAACCGCTGCAACTTCTTCAACTATATCTGAGCAAGAATATTTTGATAACGGGGTCTTAATGATTGCAATGGTGAAAGCTGGTGTTGAGTTAGCTTTTGAAACGATGACTGAATCTGGTATTATTGAAGAATCTGCCTACTACGAATCATTACATGAATTGCCTTTAATAGCAAATACTGTGGCACGTAAAAAGTTATATGAAATGAATAGAATCATTTCTGATACAGCAGAGTATGGTTGTTATTTGTTTGACCATGCATGTAAACCATTATTAAAAGATTTTATGAAGAACATTGATAGTAATGTTATCGGAAAGTCTTTTTCAAATTCTAATGCTGTGGATAATAAATTACTGATAGAAGTGAATCGCAATATTAGAAATCACCCAATAGAAGAAGTTGGTGCTTGGCTAAGAGAGTCAATGATAGAGATGAAGAAGATAGGATAAGTTTTAAGAAATTTAAAATTACAACATGGTATCATTAGATAACATCAATAAGGCAGCTCATAATCTGCAAGGCGTATCAATGCATACGCCTTTGCAATATAATCTGCAATTAAGCGAAGAATTTGGATGTAACGTTTATTTAAAACGCGAAGATTTACAAGTAGTTCGTTCGTATAAAATTAGAGGTGCTTATAACAAAATCAGTTCATTATCAGATTTCGAAAAACAGAACGGTGTTGTTTGCGCCAGTGCTGGTAATCATGCGCAAGGCGTGGCTTATTCATGTCGCAAATTAAATATTAAAGGCACTATTTTTATGCCAGCAACAACACCTTCTCAAAAAATTAATCAGGTAAAATTATTTGGTAAAGAGCATGTTGATGTGGTTTTGGTTGGTGATACATTTGATGACGCTTATAAAGCTGCTGTTGATTTTTGTAAATTGAAAGGTGCGGCATTTGTTCACCCTTTTGATGATGAAAAAGTAATTGAAGGACAAGGCACTGTTGCGAAAGAAATAGTTGAAGATGCTGATTTTGAGATAGATTATGTTATAGTGCCAATAGGTGGTGGTGGTTTAGCAGCAGGTTGTGTCAGTTATCTGTCACAAAAAAAACCTAATATCAAAATTATCGGTATTGAACCTGAAGGAGCTCCATCCATGAAAACTTCTATTGCTAATGGTTATAATACAGAATTGAAAGAAATTGATAAGTTTGTTGATGGTGCTGCTGTTAAGAAAGTAGGGGATAAAACCTTTGAAATTTGTAAACAAAAACTGAGCGATATTGTTTTAGTTCCTGAGGGAAAAGTTTGTACTACCATTTTAAATTTATACAACCAGCAAGCTATTGTTGTTGAGCCTGCAGGCGCTTTAACGGTTGCTTCTTTAAATTATTTAAAGGATAGCTTGAAAGGAAAAAATGTGGTGTGCGTGGTGAGCGGAAGTAATAATGATATCATGAGAACCGAAGAGATTAGAGAACGTTCTTTGTTGTTTGAAGGACTTAAACACTTCTTTGTTATCAGATTTCCTCAAAGGGCAGGCGCTTTAAAAGAATTTGTAAGTGATGTGTTAGGTCAAGATGATGATATTGTACATTTTGAATATATGAAAAAAAATAATCGAGAAAATGGTCCGGCTCTTGTAGGACTAGAAATAAAGGACCCTAAAGATTTAGAGGTCTTGAAGGAAAATCTAATAGCTTCTGGCTTTCAGCATGAATATTTGAATAAAAACGACAACTTATTGCAGTTTTTAATCTAATCAGACTTACTAAAAAACCTTATTTTAACATTCTGTTCTGAATAAAATTCCTTTAATTTTATTAGGCAAAAGTAAATGCACTATTAATATATCAATATCAAATTATGAAATTTTCTAAAGTTCTATTTTTCTCATTATTGTTTTTTGCAGTTCAAATTCATGCCAAAAAAGTTTACGTAAATGATAATTCTTTAACTGGAGACATTTATACTTCAGCTATTGGCGCTGCTGGTAATAATGGTACAACAACAGCTACGCCAAAATTAACATTGGCGCAAGCTTTAGCTATTTCGGTTAATGGCGATACGATTTTAGTTGACAAAGGAAATTATATTTCAATAAATAATGCAATTAATGTTCAAGTAACTATAATTGGAGCTGGCTCTGGAAATACGATTTTTACAGGAAATGCAACCGTTAATCGTTTTGGAACGATTAGCGTTAATAATGTGAAAATGATGAACATGAATTTCATTAATTATTACTTAAATCAGGAAGGTCAGGTTCTTTTAATTAATGCAAATTTAACGGGAGTAGTATTTGAAAATATTGTTATTAGAAAAAATCCAGGTACTGCTACTGCAGGTGCTAACGTTTTAGTTTCTTCAGGAGCTAACGTTGTATTTAATAATTGTGTTTTTAGCTGTTCAGGTTGGAATGCAGATTTTGGAGGCGCGCTATATGTTGATAATGCAACAGTGTTAATTAGTAATTGCTTATTTAAAGATGATAGAAATTTTGCAAGATATGGTGGAGCTATTTACATGTTTGGAGCAAGCCCGAATGTTACAGTTCTGAATTCTACTTTTAGTGAATGTTCTGCTCGACGTGGTGGTGCTATCTATCAAAATTCAGGCGTTTTAACAGTTAATGGTTGTTGTTTTTTAGATAATTTTTCTGCGGGAGATGCATCAGATCCTAATCATGGTGGCGGTGCTTTTTGCCAAAATGATGGAACTTCTAGTTTTACGAACTGTAGATTTAATGATAATTATAATTCTCAGGGAGCTGATCCAAATAACGGGTCTGTAGATGGTGGAGCGATTTTATTTAGAGGTGCAACTGGTACTTTTTCATTTAACACTTGCTCCTTTTCTAATAATGTCCCATTTGATACTGGAGCTGATTTTTATATGGACGAAGGCACAGCATTAACTGGAACGATTGCTAATTGTACTTTTACGACTGCTCCCGCAGGAGAAGTAAATATTAGGAATTTTGATTTGGAAGCTGCCGATGTTGTTATTTCAAACTCAGGAACTCCGTCTTTTGTTGGAACTGTTTTTACAGCTGCAGGTTCAAATACTTTAATGCCTACGTCCACACCTACCGCAATTTGTATGAATACGAATATTGCAAATTGTAGTGCTGTTGTTAATTGCGCAACCGAGAGTATTCCTCCATTGATTATTTCTTGCGTTGCTAATAAAACATTAACGGGATGTTCAAGTGTATTAGGTAATTATGTTGCAGAGGTTGTAGCTTTTGATGATTGTTCGTTTACTGTTTCGCAAAATCCGGCAGCTGGCACTACTATCACAGCTGTAACGCAAGTAACCATGACGGTTACCGACCAAGCTGGAAACGTTTCACTTTGCACTTTTTTCGTAACTCCAGGAACAGGAGGAGTTTCTTTAGCAACAACAGCTACAACCAGTGTTACTTGTTTTGGAGCTGCTACTGGCGCGGCTACAGTTACTCCATCTGGTGGCTCTGGAACGTATACTGTTACTTGGATGCCTGGTTCGTTAACGGGAACTGTTCAAACTGGATTAAGTGCTAATATGTATACAGTTACCGCAACGGATGGCACATGTACCGCTACGCAAAATGTCACTATTTCTCAACCTGCAAGTTCAGTAACCGTTAGTTTGTCAGCATCTAGCAATACTATTTGTTCTAATAGCAGCGTGACATTAACGCCATCAGGCGCAAGTACTTATACATTAAATCCAGGTTCTTTAACAGGCACAAGCTTCACGGTATCACCAAGTTCAAACCAAACGTATACTTTAATAGGAACTAGTGCTGTAGGCTGCGTGAGTGCAAATTCGTCAACAACCTCTATAACAGTAAATACAACACCAACAGTATCTGTATTATCAGTAAGTAATCCAACAATCTGTTCGGGAAATAATACAGTGATTACACCATCAGGCGCAAGTACTTATACATTAAATCCAGGTTCTTTAACAGGCACAAGTTTTACAGTATCACCAAGTTCAAGTCAAACTTATACCTTAACAGGAACAAGCACTGCAGGCTGTGTGAGTGCAAATTCGGCAACAACCGCTATAACAGTAAATACAACACCAACAGTATCTGTATTATCAGTAAGTAATCCAACAATCTGTTCGGGAAATAATACAGTGATTACACCATCAGGCGCAAGTACTTATACCTTAAATCCAGGTTCTTTAACAGGCACAAGC
>Ga0315900_10000475_pt1 | contig 70223 bp, 67 predicted proteins | sample LakEriMetagenome_FD_203521 | JGI IMG/M metagenome (GOLD analysis project Ga0315900, IMG submission 203521) | Freshwater fungal communities from buoy surface, Lake Erie, Ohio, United States - Buoy 12 MA114 | ecosystem: Environmental > Aquatic > Freshwater > Lake > Lake biofilm | place: USA: Lake... | reverse complement strand
GGCGCGCCGGTGAAGATGCAGGTGCCGCTCGCAGCCGCAGCTTCGCGGGGCACGTTGCGGATGGTGAGCTTCACCGCCTTGAGCTTTTCGACCACCTTTTCGAGCGTCTCGCCGGTCGGCTTGGCCCATTCGACCTCGACCCAGCCCGGATATTTCCCGCCCTGCTCGAAGTGATCGGCCACCTGCTGCCATTCGGTGAGCCCGCGGGTGATATTGGCATCGCGCCGCACGCGGGCCTCTTCGAACAGAGCGTGCTGGATGTCCGCCAGCAAAGCCCCGGCCCCGGCGGTGAATTCGCCATGTGCGGGGTAGGTGAAGGCGGGCTTGCCGTTGGCGGTGTTCCACAGCTGGTCGCGGCGCAGCACCGCGATCTTGCCCTCGGCCATGTCACGCGGGCCGACTTCGATGATGACCGGCGCGCCCTTCCTCACCCAGTCCCAGCGCTTGGCCGCGGCCTTGCCGGGCTTCACATCGAGCAGCACACGCACACGCTCGCCCAGCGCGGTCTCGCCCGCGAGCGCAGCGCGTAGACTTTCGCAATAAGCGATGAGCTCCGCATCTTCCGGAGCCTCGCGCAGCATCGGGATGATGACGATCTGCTGCGGCGCGATGGCAGGCGGCACGCGCAAGCCATCATCATCGCCGTGGGTCATAATCACCCCGCCGATCAGCCGCGTCGAAACGCCCCAGCTGGTGGTGTGGCAATATTGCTGGCTGCCCTCGCGGTCCTGATACTGGATACCGGCGGCATGGGCGAAATTGGTGCCGAGATAGTGCGAGGTGCCCGCCTGGAGCGCCTTGCCGTCCTGCATCATCGCCTCGATCGACCAGGTTTCGACCGCGCCGGGGAAACGCTCGTTCTCGGGCTTCTCGCCCGCGATCACGGGGAGCGCGAGATCTTCCTCGGCGCAGGCGCGGTACATCTCGAGCGCGCGGTGGGTTTCGGCCAGCGCATCCTCGCGGTTCTCGTGCGCGGTGTGGCCTTCCTGCCAGAGGAATTCGCTGGTGCGCAGGAACATCCGCGTGCGCATCTCCCAGCGCACGACATTGGCCCACTGGTTGGTGAGCAGCGGCAGATCGCGCCACGACTGCACCCAGCGCGCCATGGCATCGCCGATGATCGTTTCGGACGTCGGGCGCACCACCAGCGGCTCTTCGAGCTTGGCGGCGGGATCGGGGATCAGCCCGCCCTTGCCGTCGGCGATCAGGCGGTGATGGGTGACGACCGCCATTTCCTTGGCAAAGCCTTCGACGTGTTCCGCCTCGCGGGTGAAATTGGCGAGCGGGATGAACAGCGGGAAATAGCAGTTCTGAACGCCTGCCGCTTTGATCCGGTCGTCCATCAGGCGCTGGATGCGTTCCCAGATGCCGTAGCCCCAGGGCTTGATCACCATGCAGCCGCGCACGCCCGATTCCTCGGCGAGATCGGCAGCGGCAATGACTTCCTGATACCACTTGGCAAAGTCGTCTTCACGCTTGACGGTGAGCGCGTGGCGGATCTGGGACACGGCGGCTATTCCTGCATTTGGTGGCGCGGAACCTCCCGCGCGGGCTGCGCGCCCTTTGCCTTATTTGCCGAGGTCGTCCAGTTTCTTTTGCATCGCTGCCATCTGTTCGCGCAGCAAGGCGATCTCGTCGCGGTTGTCGGCCGAGGGAGCCTGCGGCGCGGGCTTGGCCTTGGACTTGCCCATGCCGGGCAGCAGGACATCGGCGGCCGCGCGCATCATCGCCATGTTGGTTTCATGGAGCGCGGCAAAGGGGGTCGCGCTGATGCCCTTTTCGAAGGCTTCGCGAATCTTCGTCTGGTTCTCGCGGAAATTGGCCATGCTGGCTTCGAGATAGGACGGCATCAGCGCCTGCATCGAATTACCATACATGCCGATCAACTGGCGCAGGAAGCTGACGGGAAGCATCTGCCCGCCATTGGCCTCTTCATCCATGATGATCTGGGTGAGGATCGAATGCGTGATGTCATCGCCGGTCTTGGCGTCGAGCACCTGGAAGTCGACATTCTCGCGCACCATGCGGGCGAGATCCTCGAGCGTGATATAGCTGGAGGACGCGGTGTTGTAGAGCCGCCGGTTGGCGTATTTCTTGATGATTACCGCATCGCCTGCTGCGCCCGATGCCGCCTTCGACCTGCCGACCATTGTTCTATCCCGGATGTTGACCCCTGCGGCCCCTTAGCACCTGCACAATGTGCAGCGCAATAAGAGCCGTGTGATACTATCCCCCGCGGCTCAGGCGGCCGCCGATCACCGTCAGCAATTCGTAAGCAGACAGCGCATTTTGCTGCGCACAATCATTGATGTCCCACGGTACATCGACCCAGTCGCCCGCCGCCAGTTCGGGCGCCTCGGCGAGATCGATAACCACCATGTCCATCGACACCTTGCCAAGGATCGGCAGACGCCGGCCTTGCCAGACGAGCGCATTGCCCGGCCCCCGCAGCCGCAGGAAGCCGTCGGCATAGCCGATCGAAACCGTGCCGACCCGCATATGGGTGCTGGCAAGAAAGGTGGCGTTGTAGCCCACCGCCTCGCCCGGGGCGAGGTGACGGGACTGGAGCAGCTGGGCCTGAACCTGCGCAACGGGCCGGATCACATCGGCAAGCTCGGCGCGCGGGATCCCGCCGTAGAGCGCAAGGCCCGGACGGGTGAGATCGAAAGCAAAGCTCTCGCCCAGCGCAATGCCGGCGCTGTTGGCAAGGCTCGTGCGCCGGTACGGGATTTCTTCGGCAGCCTCCTCCAGCAATTCGGCCTGCATCCGGTTCATCGCCGTGTTCTCGTCGGCGCTGGCGAGGTGGCTCATCAGGATGTCGATATCGAGCGCGGCAATGCGCGGATCGCCGACCTCGCCCTGCGCAATGCCGAGCCGGTTGATGCCGGTATCGACCATCAGGTGGCAGCGCCCGCCCCCGCTCGCGGTCCACAGCTCCGCCTGTTCGAGCGAATTGATCACCGGCACCGCGCCGCTCGCTGCGGCATAGGCGCAGTCGGCAGCGCTCAAGGGGCCGTGCAGCACCGCGATCTGTTCTGCCGGCACATGGCGCGCCACGGCAGCAACCTCGCTCCAATGCGCGACAAAGAAGCTGGTGCAGCCTGCGTCGCGCAGCACCGGCACGCAGGTGTCGACCCCAAGGCCATAGCAATCCGCCTTGACCGCCGCCCCCGCCGCCGCGCTGCCGGACAGGCGATCAAGCGCCTGCCAGTTGGCGGCGAGCGCTGCGGTATCGACAGTCAGCCGCAGAGTGGGTGGCGGCGGCAGCGCGCCCTCACTCATCGGCAAAGTCTTTCGGCGGTCCGCCCGGGATGCCCCACCAGGCCACCACCAGCCCGAAGGCGACCACGCCCCAAGTGTACCACAGCCCGGCATAGATATCCCCGGTGCTCGCCACGATCACGCCCGCGATCAGCGGCAGGAACCCGCCGAGATAGCCCGCGCCGATGTGATAGGGGATCGACATCGAGGAATAGCGGATGCGCGGCGGGAACATCTCGGACAAGAGCGCCGCGACCGAGCCATAGGTCAGCGCCGAGAGCATGCCGAGCGCCAGCAGCACACCGACAATGCCGACGAGATTCATGCCGCTCGGGCTCTGCTTGGAAAAGTCGAAGCCATAGGCGCCCAGCGCGCCCAGCACGCCCGCCTTGCGCGCCGCGCCATCGGCAAACCACACGGGATCGATCGCCACCGCCTCGCCGCCGACCTTGAGCGACAGGTCGCCGCCCGGCGTCAGGCTATAGGGCACGCCCGCCGCGGTCAGGGTTTCGAGCAGCTTGCCGCAATCGGTCTGCTCGCGCTTGAACATCTCGGCAAAGGGATCGGTCTCGCATTGCGGGCCGCTGACGGTCACCGGATGGGCCTCGGCCGCCGCGGCAATGCCGGGGTTGGCAAAGCTGCCCATCACCCAGAACAGCGGGAACAGCAGCGCCAGCGTCAGCACCGCGCCGATGATGATCGGCTTCTTGCGCCCGACGGTGTCGGACCATTTGCCGATGATGACATAGAAGCTCATCACGATCAGGCCCGAACCGAGCAGCACCAGCTCCACGGTCAGATCATCGACATGCATCGGCCCGCGCAGGAAGCTCATCGCCGAGAAGAAGCCGGTGTACCAGATCGTCGTCAGAATGCCGGCAATTCCGAACAGCGCGACAAAGATGCGCTTGGGGTTGCCGGGATAGGTGAAGCTTTCGATGAAGGGATTGCCCGAGGTCTCCCCCGCCTCCTTCATCGCGGCAAAGACCGGGCTTTCGGACAGCTTGAGACGCATCCACAAGGAGATCGCCAGCAGCGCGATCGAGAGCAGGAAGGGCACGCGCCAGCCCCATGCGGCAAAGGCATCGGCAGGGATCAGGAAGCGGCAGGCCAGCACCACGATGATCGAGAGGACAAAGCCCCCCGCAACGCTCGCCTGGATGAAGCTGGTATAGAACCCGCGCTTTTCGGGCGGTGCATGTTCGGCGACATAGATCGCCGCCCCGCCATATTCGCCGCCCAGCGCAAGGCCCTGGATGACGCGCAGCAGGATGACGATGATCGGTGCGGCAACCCCGATGGTATCAATGGTCGGGATCAGGCCGACCCCGGCCGTGGCGATGCCCATCAGGGTGACGGTGACAAGGAAGGTATATTTACGCCCCAACCTGTCGCCCAGAAAGCCGAACAAGACCGCGCCCAGCGGGCGGAAGGCAAAGCCGACCGCGAAGGTCGACCACACCAGCAAGAGACCCAGCGTCTCGTTATCGGTGGCGTAGAAGGCATCCTTGAGGATGTAGGCGAGCGTTCCGTAGATGAAGAAATCGTACCATTCGAAGATGGTCCCCGCGCTCGATGCGCCGATGACCAGACGGATTTCCTTATCGCTCGGCTCGCGACTGCCAAGCGCCTGCGCCTCTGACATTTCGTTCTATCCCCATGCATCGCCGCCAGCGGGCTGCGGTGTCTCTCTGGCTGCACCCCTAGCGGGCGATTGCGCCGCTTGAAAGCGCCTTGCTGGCCGCCGTCCACGGCAAGAGCAAGGCCCCGTGGCGCGCGGTGTGGGCGCGGGCGGGCGCAAGGAGCGCAAGATCGGGCCATTCGGGCAGATCGCCGCTGCCGGCAAGCCAGGCTTCGAGCCCGTCATGCACCCGTGCCAAATCCTCGGCGCTGCGCCCGGGCGCGGCCTGTGCCAGCAGCGCCGCCGAGGCCTGCCCGATCGCGCAGGCGCGGATCTGCATCCCCACCCGTGCAATCCTTCCCGCAGGGGTCAGATCGATCCCCACCACCATATCGCTGCCGCAGGTGCGCGAGCGGGCCTCGCCGCGCAGGACCAGGCTGTCATCGAGCGGAAAGGCGGCCAGCCCGGTCGCCAGCGCCAGCACTTCGGGAGTGTAGAGCCGCGGCGGGCGCGCGCCGGTCATCGGGCGTTTACTTGGCCGCGCGCGCGGCAGCGGCATCGCGCTCTTCGGCTTCGCGACGGAGCTGATCGCGACGCACCGCGATCATCGGCACCAGCTTGCTCGAGAAGGCATCGGCGGCGGAATAGGTGCGCGCATCGACGATCCAGCCCGGGCGGCCCTTGTAGCCCCAGGTCTCGTCATAGCCCAGCGCCAGCACCGAAAAGGCGAAGACCGCAATCAGCGCGCCCTTCACCCCGCCAAAGCCGAAGCCGAGCACCCGGTCGATCGGGCCGAGGATCGCCCCGTCCGAGGCTTCCGAGATATTGCCTGCGATCAGTTTCATCGCGGTATAGGGAATGAGCAGCAGCACCACGAACGCGAAAACCGGCGTGAACCGCTCGGAATTGAGGAAATCGCTGATCGCAGGCGAGAGCACCGGGTGGAGGAAATGCACCGCCAGCGCGGCGAAAATCCACGAGGCGAGCGAGAGCACCTCCTGCACCAGCCCGCGCATGAAGCCGCCGATCGCGGCGACCGAAACGATGATCAGAACGATGATGTCGAGACCGGCCATAGGGCCAAATCTATGCGCTGCCCATCACCTGGTCAACGAGGTTCGCAAGTGCAGCAAGCCCGCGATAGCCGCGCGCATCCTCCATTCCCGCCGCACCCGCCGGCCCATAGGCGCGCGCAAAGCCGAGCTTGGCCGCTTCACGCAGGCGCAGGGGCGCATGGGCAACCGGGCGGATTTCGCCTGCCAAGCTGACTTCGCCGAACCACGAGGCCTTGTCGGGCAGCGGCCTGTCCGCCAGCGCCGAGACCAGCGCGGCGGCAACGGCAAGGTCTGCCGCCGGATCGGTCAGGCGATATCCGCCCGCGACATTGAGATAGACCTCCGCCGAGGAGAAATTGAGCCCGCAGCGGCTTTCCAGCACGGCGAGCAGCATGGCGAGCCGCCCGCTGTCCCAGCCCACCACCGCGCGCCGAGGCGTGGCGCCCGATTGCAGCCGAACGATCAGCGCCTGGATTTCGACCAGCACCGGCCGCGTGCCCTCCAGCGCCGGGAAGACCGCAGAACCTGCCAGCGGCTGCTCGCGGCCCGAAAGGAACAGGAGCGAAGGGTTGGAGACCTCCTCCAGCCCCTCGGCCGCCATGGCGAAGACCCCGATCTCGTCAACCGCGCCGAAGCGGTTCTTGAGCGCGCGCAGGATGCGATACTGGTGGCTGCGCTCGCCCTCGAAGCTCATCACCACATCGACCATGTGTTCGAGCACGCGCGGGCCTGCAATCGTGCCGTCCTTGGTGACGTGGCCGACCAGCACCAGCGCGCAGCCGCTTTCCTTGGCATAGCGGATCAGTTCGAGCGCACAGCCGCGAACCTGGCTGACGGTGCCGGGCGCGCCTTCGATCATGTCGGAATGCATGGTCTGGATCGAATCGATCACCAAGAGCGCGGGCGGATCGCCCTGCCCCAGCGTCGTCAGGATATCGCGCACCGAGGTTTCCGAGGCGAGCCGGATCGGCGCGTCATGCACCCCCATGCGGGCCGCCCGCAGGCGCACCTGCCCGGCCGCTTCCTCGCCGCTGACATAGACCACGTCATTTCCGCCGCGCGCGATGGTGGCGGCGGTTTGCAGGAGAAGCGTCGACTTGCCGATCCCGGGATCGCCCCCCATCAGCACCGCCGAACCCGGCACCAGCCCGCCGCCAAGCGCGCGGTCGAACTCGGCAAGGCCGGTGGACTTCCTCACCGGCAATTGCGTGGGGGCGTTCAACGCCTCGAAAGCCAGCGCCCGCCCGCCGCGCGACAAATCATGCTTGGCCGAGAACACCGTGGCCGGTGCATCCTCGGCCAGCGTGTTCCACTCGCCGCAATCAGCACATTGCCCCTGCCAGCGCGGCGACACCGACCCGCAGGCCTGACACACATAACGGCGCTTCGACTTTGCCATAGGCCGTGCACATAAACGGAACAGAATTAGAACGCAATTGCATTGCCATGCTTTTGCGCGTTACACTCCCGGCCATGCGCCAGAAGGAACTGCGCCTTGCCCTTGTCTGCTACGGCGGCGTCAGCCTTGCGGTCTATATGCATGGCATCACCAAGGAAATCTGGCACCTTGCCCGCGCAAGCCGGGCCTTCCACCACCCCGATCCGCCGGCGCTGGACGGTGTGGCCGAAGCCTACCGCGCCTTCCTTGGCGAGATCGAAGCGGCCCACGGCTTTCGCCTGCGGGTGCTGCCCGATGTCCTGACCGGGGCGAGCGCGGGGGGCATCAACGCGGTGTTCCTCGCCCAGGCGATCCATTCGGGGCACAGCCTTGAGCCGCTCACCGACCTGTGGCTCGAAAACGCCGATGTCTCCGAACTCACCGATCCCGAGGCCGAGCCGGTGTGGCGCTATGCCAAGCTGTGGGCGCAGCCGATTGCCGAGTGGTTCCTGAGCCGTCCGGGCAATGCGGTAAGCGCGACCGTCTCGCCCGAAACGCGCGCCGAAGTGCGCCACAAGGTCTCGCGCCTCGTGCGCGGGCGCTGGTTCAGCCCGCCCTTCTCGGGTTCGCGCTTTTCGGCGATGCTCTACGAGGCGCTGACCAAGATGGAGCAGGAAGGCGACGGCATCCCGCTGCTGCCATCGGGCTATCCGATCGATCTCACCGTCACCGCCACCGATTTTCGCGGTCACCCGCAGGCGCTCAGGCTCAACAGTCCTGCGCAGGTCGAGGAAATGGAGCACCGCCTGCCGCTCGCCTTCCGCGCAAAGGTCGGCTGCGATCCGCAAGAGAGCCTCGCCGACCGGCTCGAACTGGTGCTGGCCACACGCGCCACGGCGAGCTTTCCGGGGGCCTTCCCGCCGCTGACCCTCGCCGAGATCGACAACCTCGCCATCGCCGAAGAGCACCACTGGGCCACCCGCAGCGCCTTTCTCCAGCGCACCATGCCGGTCCACGTCGCCAATGGCACCCTCGACAAGGTCGCGCTGATCGACGGGGCGGTGCTGGTCAACGCACCTTTCGGGGCGGCCCATGCCGCGCTCCACGGCCGCCCGGCACAGCGCGAGGTTGACCGGCGCTTCGTCTATATTGATCCGCGCCCCGATGCCGGGGCCATGGCGACCGAGAACAAGCGGCGCGATATCGGCTTTGTCGGCGCGATCTTCGGCTCGCTCTCGACCATCCCGCGCGAACAGCCGATCCGCGACAATCTCGAACGCATCGAGCAGCAATCACGCGATGCGGCGCGGCTGAAGCGCATCGTGATGGACCTGCAGGGCGATATCGACCGCGCGGTGGAAAAGCTGTTCGGCTACACCTTCCTGCTCGACCGCCCGACCCCCAAGCGGCTCGCGGGCTGGCGCGCCAAGGCCCAGCAGGCCGCGGCCGAGCGGGCGGGCTATGCCTTTGCCGCCTATGCCCTGGCGAAGTTCGATGCGATCCTCGAACAGCTTGCGCGCCTCACCCTCAAGGCCGCCGGCACCCCGGCCGCCGAACCCGGCCCGCTGGTCGAGGCCTTTCGCGCCGTGCTGGCGATGCGCGGGGTGCAGGACCTGACCGACATCCACGGCGGCGCGAGCGCAGCCACCATCGCCTTCTTCCGCGCGCATGATACGGGCTTTCGCATCCGCCGCTTGCAATTGCTCGCGCGCAAGCTCTCGCGCGACTGGGAGCAGGACGCGGATGTTCCCGAAGCCGCGCTCGATCAGGCGCGCGACCGGCTCTACCAGATCCTCGCGCTCTATTACCGCGCCGACGAGGGCGTGCTCCAGTCAGACCATTTCGCAAGGCTTGCCGCGCGGGCCGAGGAAGCGCCGGGCGCGGTGCTCGATTTCCTCGCCACCGAACGCCTGCTGCCGACCACAGATCTCGCCGCAGAACAGCTGCTGATCGATGCGCTGGAAGATATGCCCAAGACCCTGCGGCGGCGCATCCTGCTCACCTATCTCGGCTTTCCCTTCTACGATGTCGCCACCCTGCCGCTGATGCGGCGCGAGGGGCTGGACGAATACAACCCGGTGCGGATCGATCGTATCTCGCCCGATGATGCGACCTCGATCCGCGAGGGCGGCACGGCGGCGACCTTGCGGGGCATCGAGTTCTACAATTTCGGGGCCTTCTTCAGCCGCGACTATCGCGAGAACGACTATCTGTGGGGCCGCCTGCACGGTGCCGAGCGGATGATCGATCTGCTCGCCTCGACCGCCAATGGCGGGATGCCGGCCGAGCGCATGCGGGCAGCCAAGCGCGCGGTGTTCCTCGCGGTGTTGGAGGAAGAGGAGATCGCCGGTCGCTGCCAGCGCGGGCTTCTCGACCAGATCCGGCTCGAAGTGCACGAGCGGATGGGTTAGGCCGCCGCCCCGAAGAACAGCAGCATCACCAGACGGCCGTTCTCCGCCCTCGTGCCGAAACCGGGCGCGGCATTGTGGAACTGCCAGGGCGAGAACAGCAGCAGCCGGTTGAAGCGCACCGGCACACGCATGGTGCGCTCCCACCTGGCGGGGTTCTGCGTGTCCTTGTTGACCACATCCTCGACCAGCGCGTTGATATCGCCATAGCCCGAAGCGGCGATGCGGGCCGGATCGGTGGGCACGGCTTCGAGCCCTGTGCGCTTGTGGCGGAAGAAATCCGTGCCGCCCGCCAAGGGGACGGCACAATCCTCGGGCGCCGAGAGATAGAGAATGCCGGAATAGGCCGCAGGGTCGATGTGCACCCCGCTCCTGCCCTTGTCGCCCTTCAGCGTCAGGCGGCAATGGCCGTGCTGGGTGCCGGGCGCCGGGCCGAGCTTCACGCCCAACAGGCGCGAGACCGCGGCATCGATGCCTGCCGTATCGAGCGGCGCGGTGGAATTGCGCCCCGGGAAATTGCCGTGCTGCGCTGCCGGATCATAATCCAGCCCCAGCGCCGCACGCCGCGCGGCCCATGGGTCCTTCAGGAAATCGTCGACGATCAGCAGCGAGGGCAGCATGGATGATGCGCCCTAGTTCCCGAACACGTCCTTGAGCTTGTCGAAGAAGCCGCGGCTTTCGGGGCATTCCTCGCCCGTTTCGGTGCTGCGGAATTCCTCGAGCAGCTCCTTCTGGCGGCGCGACAGCTTGGTCGGGGTTTCGACCACGATTTCCGCGACCAGATCGCCGCGCCCGCGCCCTTGCAGCACGGGCATACCCGCGCCGCGCACGCGCAGCTGCTTGCCCGACTGGATGCCGGGCGGGATGTCGAGCCGGTTGGTCGATCCGTCGAGATCGGGAATTTCCACGCAGCCGCCCAGCGCCGCCGTGGTGAAGCTCACCGGCACGCGGGTGGCAAGCGTCGTGCCCTCGCGCTCGAACACGGGGTGCGGCTTTACATGGAGGAAGATGTAGAGATCGCCCGCCGGCGCGCCGCGCTGTCCGGCCTCGCCCTTGCCGGCCAGACGGATGCGGGTGCCGGTATCGACGCCCGCCGGAATCTCGACCTTGAGTGCTTGCGGACGATCGACCCGGCCTTCGCCGCGGCAGGATTTGCAGGGGGTCTCGATCACCCGCCCGCGCCCGCTGCACGTAGGGCATGGCCGCTCGACCACGAACAGGCCCTGCTTGGCGCGCACCGAGCCCATGCCGTTGCACAGGTTGCACTGGCGCTCGCTGGTGCCGGGCGTCGCGCCCGAGCCATCGCAGGTGTCGCAGGACTGGCTGACCTCGATCTCGATCTCGGTGGTCTTGCCGTCGAAGGCCTCTTCGAGCGTGACCTGCATGTCATAGCGCAGGTCCGCCCCGCGCCGGTTCTGGGCGCGCTGCCCGCCGCCGCCGCCAAAGGCGCTGCCGAAAATCGTCTCGAAGATGTCGCCGATATCGGCAAAGCCGTCCGCACCGCGCCCGCCGAAACCGCCACCGAAAGGCCCGCCGCCGCCACCGCCATTCATGCCTTGCGTGAAGGCCTCGTGGCCGTAGCGATCATAGGCCGCGCGCTTCTGCGGGTCCTTGAGGCAGTCATAGGCCTCGTTGATCGCCTTGAACTTCGCCTCGCACGAGGCATCGCCCGGATTGCGATCCGGGTGATACTTCATCGCGAGCTTGCGATAGGCGCTCTTGAGCACCGCCCCATCGGCATCGCGGGCGACTTCGAGCGTCTGGTAGTAATCGATCTGGGCGCTGGACATAAAGCTGACCTAATCCCCGTGACCAGGCACCGCCGATATTCCGAAAAGGGGGACCGGAAATATCGACGGCGCGCTGGGTGGCATCGGGGCCTTAGCCCTTCTTGTCTTCGTCGACCTCGGAGAATTCGGCGTCGACGACGTCTTCCTCGGCCGGCTTTTCCTCGGCACTCTCGGCCGCACCATCGGCACCGGCAGCCTGCTGGCCTTCATAGATCTGCTGGCCCATCTTCATCGCCGCCTCGGTCAGCGCCTGCGCCTTGGCATTGATGTCATCGGCATCCCCGCCTTCAAGCGCGGCCTTGGTCGCGGCGAGCGCGTCCTCTACCGCCGACTTGGTGGCGGCATCGATCTTGTCGGCATGTTCGGCGAGCTGCTTTTCGGTCGCATGCACGAGGCTGTCGGCCTGGTTGCGCGCTTCCGCGGCAGCCCGGCGCTTCTTGTCCTCTTCGGCGAACTTTTCGGCATCCTTGACCATCTGGTCGATGTCGCTGTCCGACAAGCCGCCCGAGGCCTGGATCTTGATCGTCTGCTCCTTGCCCGTGCCCTTGTCCTTGGCCGCCACCGAGACGATGCCGTTGGCGTCGATATCGAAGGTCACCTCGATCTGCGGCACGCCGCGCGGAGCCGGCGGAATGCCGATCAGGTCGAAATTGCCGAGCAGCTTGTTGTCCGCCGCCATCTCGCGCTCGCCCTGATAGACCTTGATCGTCACCGCGTTCTGGTTGTCCTCGGCGGTCGAGTAGGTCTGGGTCTTCTTGGTCGGGATGGTGGTGTTGCGATCGATCATGCGGGTGAACACGCCGCCCAGCGTCTCGATGCCGAGCGAGAGCGGAGTCACGTCGAGCAGCAGCACGTCCTTGACGTCGCCCTGCAGCACGCCGGCCTGGATCGCGGCGCCCATGGCGACGACTTCATCCGGGTTGACGCCGGTGTGCGGCTTGGCACCGAAGAAGCTTTCGACCACTTCGCGCACCTTGGGCATGCGGGTCATGCCGCCGACAAGGATCACCTCGTCGACCTGATCCTTGGCAATGCCGGCATCCGCCAGCGCCTTCTTGCACGGCTCGAGGGTGCGCTGGATCAGCGCATCGACCATCTTTTCAAGGTCGGCGCGGGTGATCGTCTCCACGAGGTGAAGCGGGGTGGTGGTGCCACCTTCCATGCGCGCGGTGATGAAGGGCAGGTTGATTTCGGTCGTGGCCGCGCTCGACAGTTCGATCTTGGCCTTTTCGGCAGCTTCCTTGAGACGCTGGAGGGCGAGCTTGTCGGCCTTCAGGTCCATGCCTTCCTTCTTCTTGAAGGCATCGGCGAGATATTCGACGATTGCATTGTCGAAGTCTTCACCGCCGAGGAAGGTGTCGCCATTGGTCGACTTCACTTCGAACACGCCGTCCCCGATTTCGAGGATCGAGACGTCGAAGGTGCCGCCGCCAAGGTCATAGACGGCGATGGTCTTGCCGTCTTCCTTGTCCATGCCATAGGCGAGCGCGGCAGCCGTCGGCTCGTTGATGATGCGCAGCACTTCAAGGCCGGCGATCTGGCCGGCGTCCTTGGTCGCCTGACGCTGGGCGTCGTTGAAATAGGCGGGAACGGTGATGACGGCCTGCGTCACGGTCTCGCCGAGATAGCTCTCGGCGGTTTCCTTCATCTTCTGGAGGATGAAGGCCGAGACCTGCGAGGGGCTGTAATCCTCGCCGCCGGCATTGACCCAGGCATCGCCGTTCTTGCCCTTGGTGATCTTGTAGGGGACGAGGCCCATGTCCTTCTTGGTCAGCGGATCATCGAACCGGCGGCCGATCAGACGCTTGATCGCGAACAGGGTGTTGTCGGGATTGGTCACCGCCTGACGCTTGGCCGGCTGGCCGATCAGGCGCTCTCCATCCTTGGTGAAGGCGACGATCGAAGGCGTGGTGCGCGCGCCCTCGGAATTCTCGATCACCTTGGGCTTGCCGCCGTCCATCACGGCGACGCAGGAATTGGTGGTGCCGAGGTCGATACCGATTACTTTACCCATTTTTACCCCATCCATCTGGACATTGTTGGACGCCGCCCGCTTGCGCTTCCCGAAAGGTGGCAAAGCGCTTCGACGGCTCGTTTGTGAGGGCGATATAGGTGCGGTTTTGCCTTGCACAAGACGTCCCAGCCCCTAGTTTTGCGGGGCGTTTCAGATGGGAGCAACAACACGTGAAAATCATTGAGGGATCGGTGCAGGGCTTTGGCAGGGGCATGATGGCAGCAGCACTGGCGGCTGCGACACTGGGGCTGGCAGCCTGCGCAGGCGAGGCCGAAGCGCCCGCCGCCGAAGCCGCGGCCGGACAGGTGCCGGGCATCACCATCACCAACCCGCGCCTCGTGCTCGCGCCGGTCGCGGGCAATCCGGCGGCGGTCTATTTCGATCTCGACTATCAGGGCGAACAGGGCCTCACCATCCGCAAGGCCGATGTCGAAGGCGCCGGCATGTCGATGATGCACCAGTATGGCGAATGGGATGGTCAGATGCAGATGATGGAAGCCCTGCCGATCTCCCTGACCAAGGGCAAGAAGGTCGAATTCAAGCCGGGTGACCTGCACGTCATGGCGATGGAGCCGCCCGCCAACCTCAAGCCGGGCGACAAGGTCAAGGTGACGCTTACCATGTCGGGCGGCGCCACGCAGGTGTTCGACGCCGTCGTGCGCGCCGCGGGCGAGGAACGCTGAGGGACTGGCTGACCGATGACGATGCGCAAGCGGGGCCCGGTGCGGCGCCGCTGGCGCACGCCTGTCCGGCCGGCGGCATCCGGCCGCTGACCCCGAGCGAGATTGCGCTCGCGCAATCGGTGTTCGGCAGCGCGATCGATTATGCGCGCGTCACCATCCGGCGGCGCAGGTTCATGCCCTTTCAGCCGCGTTCTGTGACGATGGCGCCGATGGGGCATATCCATTTCCACCCCGCGGCTGCCCATTACTGCGACGATTTCGCCGCTGCGCCGCTCGGGGCGCAGGGGCATTTTCTCCACGAGATGACCCATGTCTGGCAGGCGCAGACCCAAGGCCGCTGGCACCTGCTGCTGCGCCGCCATCCGTGGTGCCGCTATGACTATGCCTTGAGACCGGGCCTGAGGCTTGCACAATACGGGCGTGAACAGCAGGCGGAAATCGTGCGCCACGCCTTTCTTCTGCGCGAAGGCGCGCCAGTGATCGGGGTGTCCGGCATGGCCGCCTATGAAGGCCTCATCGACTTTACGGGACGCGAGCCATGAACGCCTTCGAATTCGTCTTTGCGCTCTACAGCCTGATCCTCGGCCTCTCGCTGGTGGAGCTGCTGACCGGGCTCGGGCGCACGCTCGAATTCAAGCTTGCGCGCGATGCCGAACAGCGCGCCTTCCGGATCGGCTGGCTCACCCCGCTGCTGGCGGTGTTCGTGATCCTCGACCTGCTCAGCTTCTGGATGTTCGCCTGGCTGGTGCGCGATGTGGTTGCGGCCGATCGCTTCACGATCCTCGGCGTGGTGGTCTTCGCGAGCGCCTATTTCCTCGCAAGCCGGCTGGTGTTCCCGTCAGAACCCGAAAACTTCGTCGATCTCGACACCCATTACCTGCGCGTCCACCGCGTGGTCTTTGCGATGCTGATCGTGATGGTGGTGGTGCAATGGCTGTTCGTGGCGACAGTGCCTGCGCTTGTAGGCCAGATGACCTCGCCGCTCTCGATCGGGCTGACAGGGCTCCTGCTGGCGCTGATGATCGGTGCGGCCGCGACGCGCAATCGCAAGGTTGGCGTTGTCCTGCTGACCTTGCTGATTGCGCGCTATCTGGCGATTTACCTCGTCTGAGGGATCAATCCGGCTTCTTCGCCACCGCCACCATCGCGGCGCGCAGCAGGCGATCCTTGATCATCCAGCCCGAGGCCATTTCCGACACCACTGTGCCGGGTTCATGATCATTGCTCGGCACTTCCAGCATGGCCTGATGCTGGTTGGGATCGAGCGGCAGGCCCATCGATGCGATGCGGGTGATGCCGTGGCCGGCGAAGACCTTTTCAAGCTCGCGCTGGGTCGCTTCGAGGCCGATCACGAGGCCCTTCATGCTGTCATCCGCGCGCAAGGCTGGCGGGATCGCGTCGATCGCACGCGACAGGTTGTCGGCCACGCTCAGGATGTCGCGGGCAAAGCCGGTCGCGGCATAGGCGCGCGCCTCGTCCTTCTCGCGCTCCAGACGGCGGCGCACGTTCTGGGTTTCGGCCTGGGCGTAGAGCACCGCCTGCTTGGCCTCTTCCAGATCGCGCTTCATCGATTCGAGCGCCTCGGCGAGCGGCGAAGCATCATCCGCGCCTTCGCGCAGGTGCTCGGGCACGCCCTTCAATTCGTCTTCAACCGCCTGATCCAGCGGCTTTTCGTTCTCGGTCATTTCGGTTTGGCTTTCCATTCAAGCGATGAGCTTGCCCAGCGAACGGGCTGTCAGATCCACCATGGGGACAACCCGCGCGTAATTCAACCGCACAGGCCCGATCACGCCGAGCACGCCGACCACCCGCCCCTCGCGGTCGCGATAGGGCGAGGCGATGACGCTGGAGCCGGACAGGGCGAAGAGGCGGTTCTCGCTGCCGATGAAGATGCGGGTCGCTTGCGCCTCGCGCGCCGAATCGAGCAGTTGGGCGACCGATTGCTTGTTCTCGAGGTCCTCGAGCAGCATCCGCACCCGCTCGATATCGCCCAGCGCGGTCTCGTCGAGCAGGTTCGCCGCCCCGCGCACGATCAGCACGGGACGCGCGGCGGCATCCTCGCTCCACACCGCCAGCCCGCGCTCGACCAGATCGCGGCTGGCATCATCGAGCTGCGAGCGCCCGGCGGAAATCTCGGAGCGCATGGCGAGCGCCGCATCGCCCAGCGTGCGCCCCTCTAGCCGCGCGGTGATGTAGTTCGACGCGCGGTCGAGCGCCCCGGGATCGAGCGCGCCGCCAATGGTGACGATCCGGTTCTCGACCCCGCCATCCTCGCCCACCAGCACCGCAAGCGCCCTGCCCTGCCCGAGATCGACGAGGGAGAACTGCGCCAGCTTCTGCTCGCGCGGCGCAACCAGCACCATGCCGGCCGCGCCCGAAAGATCGGAGAGGATCGCGCTCGCCTGCTTCAGCGCCGCCTCGACCGGCCCGGCCTCGGCCAGACGCGCCTCGATCGCGGCCTGCTCCTCGCGCGTGGGCTCGGCCACCCTCATCATCCCGTCGACAAAGATCCTGAGGCCCGCATCGGTCGGCAAGCGCCCCGCGCTGGTATGCGGCGCGGCGAGCAGGCCTGCCATTTCGAGATCAGCCAGCACGCTGCGGATCGAAGCCGGCGAGAGATTGAGCGTGCCGTCCGCCGCCAGCGTCTTCGAGCCGACCGGCAGCCCGCTCTCGATATATTCCTCCACCACCCGGCGGAAAATCTCGCGGGCGCGGGCGGTGAGTTCGGTGACGGGAAGCGAGGCCATGGGGACAAGTTAAGCGGTCTGCGCAGTTTTCTCAATTTCCGTTCGTGCTGCGCTTGTCGAAGCACCGCACTTTCTTCTAGCGCACTTGCGACACGAGAAAAGGAACAGACATGCGCCCTTCAGGACGCGCGCCCGATGAAATGCGCGCCATCACCATCGAAACCGCTTTCACCAAGCACGCAGAAGGCTCGGTCCTGATCGGCTTCGGGGACACCAAGGTGCTGTGCACCGCGAGCGTCGAGAAGGGCGTTCCGCCGTGGCTGCGCGGCAAGGGCGAAGGCTGGGTGACGGGCGAATACTCGATGCTCCCGCGCGCCACCCACACCCGCGGCGCACGCGAGGCGGCCAAGGGCAAGCAATCGGGCCGCACGCAGGAAATCCAGCGACTTATCGGGCGTTCTTTGCGCGCGGTCGTGGACCTGCAAAAGCTCGGTGAACGCCAGATCACGCTCGATTGCGACGTGCTCCAGGCCGATGGCGGCACGCGCACAGCGGCGATTTCCGGCGCGTGGATCGCGCTGCGGCTTGCGGTCAATGGCCTGATGGCCTCGGGCGATATCAAGCATGATCCGATTTCCGCACAGGTCGCGGGCATCTCCTGCGGCATCTTCAAGGGCACGCCGGTGCTCGATCTCGACTACGACGAGGATTCAAACGCGGAAGCCGACGGCAATTTCGTGCTGCTTTCGGGCGGCAAGATCGCCGAGGTGCAGGCAACCGCCGAAGGCGCGACCTATGACGAGGAAGGCCTGCTGCGCCTCCTGCGCCTCGCCCGCATCGGCGCGGACCGCATCTTTGCCGCGCAATTGGACGCGGTGAAGTAACATGACCCGCCGCCTCGGTTCCGGCAGCCTTGTGATTGCCACGCACAACGCGGGCAAACTGAAGGAGATCGCAGCCCTGCTCGATCCCTATGGCGTCACCTGCCTTTCGGCGGGATCATTGGGCCTGCCCGAACCGGCCGAGACCGGCACCACCTTTGCCCAGAACGCGCTGCTCAAGGCGCGGGCGGCGGCCGAGGCTTCGGGCCTGCCTGCGCTGGCAGACGACAGCGGCCTCAGCGTCGCCGCGCTCGATGGCCGCCCCGGGGTCTACACCGCCGACTGGGCCGAGCGGCAGTGGTTCGAAGGCGCGCCGGGGCGCGACTGGTACATGGCGATGGGCAAGGTCGAGGGGATGCTGGCCGAGAAAGGCGCAGACGTCGATCGCTCGGCCGCTTTCCACTGTGTGCTGGCCCTCGCCTGGCCCGATGGCGACTATGCGATCTATGAAGGCCGCTGCGATGGCAGCCTGACCTGGCCGCCGCGCGGGCAAATGGGTTTCGGCTATGATCCGGTGTTCGTGCCGGTGGGCAGCAGCCAGACCTTCGCCGAGATCGCACCCGAGGCCAAGCACGCTATCAGCCACCGCGCCGACGCCTTCGCCAAGCTGGTCGCCGAGCAGTTTCCGCGCTGATCTAGCGCCGGGCGATGTGCTCGGCCGGGTCGATCCGGTGGCCCCAGATATTGCCCGCCGGGAAATAACGGCACACCAGCACCTCCTCGTCGTGCGTATGGGCAAGCGCGCAGCCGACCTCGCGGGTCTGTGGCCAGATCACCTGGGTGTAATGCGCGACATCATTCCAGCGCCCGGTGTGCGAGACATCGGGAAACTGGCCGGGGCGGAAGTGGCGCTTTTCGTCGACGAAGAAGCCGATCTTGTCCCATGCGTCCCAATAGCCCCGAGGGCCGCGCCACAGGTTCTCGCCCTGCCCCTGCCGCTGCAAGGGAGAGGCGTGATCGTAGCGTCCGGTGGCGGCGAGATGATCGGCCCAGTCCTGTGCATCGCGCGCCAGACGATCGCTCCACACCAAGGGCGCAATCCCGGCTTCCGCGCGCGCTTCATTATGGGCATCGAGCCAGTCGCCGGTCTAGTGCCCGCCATGGCGAGGGTCTTGCGGCTGTGCTGGCGCGGCTGCCATAATAAGGGCAAGACCGGCGAGCTTGCTGAGAATGGTCACGAAAGAGAGGCTCCGCATGGCATCGAACTATCCCGCAACGATTAAGCGAGGCTGAAAATTCCCCCTGTGGCGCGCGCGCTCTACATCCACTGGCCCTTCTGCGCGAAGAAATGCCCCTATTGCGATTTCAACTCGCATGTGCGCGAAAGCGTGGATGTAGCGGGTTGGCAGGCGGCGCTGATTGCCGACATGCGCGCCGAGGCTGAAGTCGCGGGCGGCGAGGCACTCACCTCGATCTTCTTCGGCGGCGGCACGCCTTCGCTGATGCCCCCCGCGCTGGTGGGGGCGCTGCTGGAGGAGGCCGAGCGCCTGTGGGGCTTTGACCCTGCCATCGAGATCACGCTGGAGGCCAATCCCTCCTCGGTCGAGGCGGGCAATTTCGCCGCGCTCGCGGGTGCGGGCATCAACCGCGTGTCGCTCGGCGTGCAGTCATTGGATGATGCCGAATTGCGGTTCCTCGGGCGGTTGCATGGCGCGGAGGAGGCGCTGGCGGCGATCGCCACCGCACAGGCCCATTTCGCCCGCGTCAGTTTCGACATGATCTATGCCCTGCCCGGCCACACGCCCGCCTTGTGGGAGGAGCGCCTGACCCGCGCGCTGTCATTCGGCACGGGGCACTTGTCGCTCTACCAACTCACCATCGAACCCGGCACGCGCTTTGCCAGCGACGTGAGGCGCGGGCGGCTGGTGCCGCTGGATGATGACGCGGCTGCCCAGCTTTTCAGCATCACCCAGAGCCTCACCGAAGCGGCGGGATTGCCTGCCTACGAAACGAGCAACCACGCCCGGCCGGGCGAGGAGAGCCGCCACAATCTCGCCTATTGGCGCTATCAGGATTATGCCGGGATCGGCCCGGGCGCGCATGGCCGGCGGGGCGGTGTCGCGACGGTGCGGCACAAGAAGCCCGAGAATTTTCTGAAGGCGGTTGAAACGCGAGGAGACGGGATTGCCGAGGCCCGCACGCTTGCCGTGGCCGAGCAGGCGACCGAGGCGCTGCTGATGGGCCTGCGCCTTGCCGAGGGGCTCGATCTGGCCGCGCTCTCCGCCCGCTTCGCGATTCCGCGCGAGGGTCTGGTGGACGAAGCCGCCCTCGCCCGTCTGCGCGGTCTCGGTCTGGTGTGGGCGCAAGGCTCGCGCATCGGCGTTGCGCCCGAGGGCCGCGCGTTGCTCGATGCGCTGCTGGGCGAACTGGTCGCCGAAACACTGGTGAGCGCATGAGCGCGGCCGATCTGGTGGCGCAGTGGCGCGCGCATCTCGCCGATAGCCGCCGCCGCTCGCCCCATACCGTGCGCGCCTATGCCGCTGCGGCCGAGCGGTTGGTGGCGGCCAATGCGCTGGACAGCTGGGACGCGGTGGCGCGGACCGAGGCCCACGCCTTGCGCAATTTCCTGGCCTCGCGCCGTGCCGAGGGGATCGGCAATGCCAGCGCCGCGCGCGAACTCTCCGCGCTCAAGGCCTTCATCGCCTTTGCCCGGGTGCAGGCGGGCGATCCCGATCCTGTTGCGCCGCGCCTGCGCGGCCCTCGGCTCAAGAAGGGTCTGCCACGTCCTGTCACCCCGGACGAGGCGGTGAACCTTGCTTCGCTGGTCGATGGTCTTGCCGCCGATAACTGGATCGGCGCGCGCGACCGGGCGGTGCTGCTCCTGATGTATGGATCAGGCCTGCGCATCGCCGAGGCGCTCTCGCTGACGGGGCGCGCAGGCGTGCTGGGCGAGGTGCTGCAGGTCACCGGCAAGGGCGGCAAGCAGCGGATCGTGCCGGTGCTACCGATCACGCGGGCGGCGGTGGCGGAATATGTGCGGCTGTGTCCGTGGCCCCTCACCCCCGCCGAGCCGCTGTTTCGCGGAGCCAAGGGCGGGCCGCTCTCGCCCGGCATGGTGCAGCGCGCGATGGCACAGGCGCGCCGCGCATTGGGCCTGCCCGACAGCGCGACGCCGCACGCACTGCGCCATTCCTTTGCCACCCACCTCTTGAGTGCGGGCGCAGACCTCAGGAGCCTTCAGGAACTGCTCGGCCACGCCTCCTTGGGATCGACCCAGATCTACACCCGCGTCGATGCCGCGAGCCTGTTGGAGAATTACCGCAAGGCCCACCCCAGAGGCTAGGCACGCGGGTAACAGTCAGTCCTGCTTTGCAGCCGGCTTCCACGTCACCACGCGGTAGAGATAGAGCGCCACCACGCCTGCGATCATCACCACCGCGACCCACCCGTAATAATCGTCGAACTGGCTGAATTCGTTGCGAAGGATATAGCCCGCGCCGATCAGCACCGAATTCCACACGCCGGTTCCGAGCAGGGTCCACGACAGGAAGCGCAGCTGCGACATGATCAGCATTCCCGCCGGCAGCGAGATCATGGTGCGCACCTGCGGCAGGAACCGCGCCCAGAAGACGATCGCGCTGTCGAAGCGCTTGAAGATGTCGACGATCTTCTCCACCTCGGCCCAGTCGAGCGTCAGCCAGCGGCCGAAGCGGTCGATAAGCGGGCGGAAGCGTTCATAGCCGACCACCCGGCCGATCCAGTACCACACCCAGTTGCCCAGCACCGCGCCGGCCGTGCCCGAGGCAACCGCGCCCGCGAAGGTCAGCTTGCCGTCGGCCACCGCCATGCCGGTGAGGCCCATGATCACCTCGGAGGGGATCGGCGGGAACACGTTTTCGAGGAACATCGCGATGGCAACGCCGAGGTAGCCCCAGGCCTCGACCAGATCGATCAGGCGGTCAGTCATGTGCAGTCAAATCCGTTGCCAAAGGTGTCAGACGCGCGCGCCGCGCCGTTCAGCGAGGCGCCGCGCGATCGCATCCCAGATCATGCCCGCCGTATCAGTGTTGTTGAAACGGTCAATCGCCACGATGCCGGTGGGCGAGGTGACGTTGATTTCGGTGAGCCACCGCCCCCCGATCACGTCGATCCCCACGAAAGTGAGGCCGAGCCGCTTCAAGTCCGGGCCGAGCGCATGGCAGATTTCCTGTTCGCGCTCGGAAAGCTCGGTCGGCTGCGCGCTGCCGCCCATGGCAAGGTTGCTGCGGAACTCGCCCTCGCCCGGCAGGCGGTTGATCGCGCCCGCCACCACGCCGTCGATCAGCACGATCCGCTTGTCGCCCGTCGCCACCTCGGGGAGGAAGGGCTGGACCATATGCGGCTCGGGCCAGGTCTGGTTGAACACCTCGAACAGCGCGGAAAGGTTCTCGCCGTTCTCGCCGATGCGGAAGATCGCCTTGCCGCCATTGCCGTGGATCGGCTTGACCACAATCGCGCCGTGCTTTGCCATGAAGCGGCGCACTTCCTCCACCGAACGCGTCACCAGCGTCGGCGGCATGAAGCGGCGGTAATTGAGCACCATCACCTTTTCAGGGCTGTTGCGCACATTGGCCGGATCATTCACCACCAGCGTCTCGTGGGCGATGCGCTCGAGCATGTGGGTGGCGGTGATATAGCCCATGTGGAAGGGCGGATCCTGCCGCATCAGCACCACATCGACATCCCGCCCGAGATCGAGCCGCACCTGTTCGCCGCGCGCGAAATGCGCGCCTTCCACGCGCTGCACCGTCACCGGAAAGGCATGGGCAAACAGCCGGTCATCCTCGTCGAGCGTCAGGCTCTCGACGTGATATTCATAGACCGCATAGCCGCGGGCTTGCGCGGCCAGCATCAGCGCAAAGGAACTGTCGCCCGCGATATTGATCCGGTCGATGGGGTCCATCTGGACGGCGATTTTCAGGGACATTCAGACCTCGTTCGCTTGTATCTCGACTGCGGTTCCCGGCGATGCCCGGAACCTCCGCTCGATACGAACGGATGCCATGCGCCCCTCTAGCCGTTCGTGTCGAGCGAAGTCGAGACACCGCGTGCACCGCAAGGATCACCCCATCGGCATCCACGCGTTTTCGATGTGGGTGGGCTTTTGTCCCGGTGCAAGCAGGATGACGTCGATGCGGATGTCCTGGCCCTCTGTCGCATAGTCCTGCCACACCATTTCCACCGCCGCTGCGACCCGTGACAGGCGGCGTTCGTCAATGGCCTCACCGAGCGTGGCCGCCTTGGCCCGCCACTTGACCTCGACAAAGGCGACAAGACCCGACCGGGCTGCGACGAGATCGATCTCGCCGCGCCTGGTCTTGACCCGTTCCGCGAGGATCCGCCACCCGTTCTGGGCAAGGAACATCGCCGCCTGTGCCTCGCCCTCGCGCCCGCGCCGGTCAGCTTCAAGGCGCTGTTCGGGCGAGCGCGGCTCGCTCATTCGCCTTTCAGCTCCAAGGCGCGGGCATAGAGCACCGCGCGGTCGATCCCGCTGGCCTTGGCCACCTGCCCCGCCGCCTTGCCCGGCCCCGCCTCGGCAAGCGCAGCGCGCAGCAGCGCGTCGATATCGAGCACGGGGGCCTCTTGCTCGGAAGGCGGGCCGATCAGCAGCACGATCTCGCCCTTGGGCGGGTGCGCGGCATAGTGATCGGCCAGCGCCGCCGCCGTCCCGCTGCGGCACTCCTCGTGCAGCTTGGTGAGCTCGCGCGCCACCGCTACCTCGCGCACCGGCCACAGCTTCGCAATCGCGCGCAGCGATTTTTCGAGCCTCGGCGCGGTCTCGTAGAACACGAGGGTCGCCGCCACGCCCGCAAGGCCCGCAAGCACTTCCTCGCGCGCCTTGTCCTTGACGGGCAGGAAGCCTGCAAACAGGAAGCGGTCGCTCGGCAGGCCCGCAATCGCCAGCGCGCCGATCGCCGCACAGGCCCCCGGCACCGCCACCACATTGACCCCCGCCGCGCGCGCCTCGCGCACCAGACGATAGCCCGGGTCGGAAATCAGCGGCGTGCCCGCATCACTCACCAGCGCAACCGGCGCATGCAACGCTTCGCCGATGATCCTTGCGCGCACCTCTGGCGGGGCATGATCGTCAAGCCGTTGCAGCCGCGCCTTGATGCCGAGATGTTTCAACAGCTTGCCTGTCACCCGCGTATCCTCGCAGGCGATCAGCGCCGCGCCGCCCAGCACCTGGATGGCGCGCAGGGTGATGTCGGCAAGATTGCCAATCGGGGTCGCCACGATGTAGAGCCCGGGTTCGGGAGTCCCTGCGGGAATTTGGGCGGGGATCATGGTCTGCGTGACTGTCATGGCGGGCCAAGCATTGAAGCACGAGCGAGGGGTCGGCAAGGATGAACCACGAGAAAGCGCCGAATTGGGCGGGGCGACTGGCGTCGACCGCAGCCCGGCTGCTGCGTCCGCGCCATCTGGCCATGGCAGGGGCCGCGCTGCTGGCGGCAGGCTGTCAGGTCATCCCCAAGAGCGATGCGCCCACCGCTCCGCCACCGCCCCCGCCGGTCACCGAACCTTCGGCCACGGCGCTGCCCACCGATTCCGGCCGCCACCGCATCGCGCTGCTGGTGCCGATCAGCGGGGAAACCGGCGCGGTCGGTCAGGCGATTGCCAATGCCACCACCATGGCGCTGCTCGACACCAATGCCGATAATCTGCGCATCACCAGCTATGATACCAGCGCCGGTGCCGCCGCCGCTGCCGCCCAGGCGATTGCCGATGGCAACAAGCTGATCCTCGGCTCGCTTGCCGGTGACGAGGTGCCGCTGATCCAGGCCGCAGCGCGCAGCGCAGGGGTTCCGGTGATCGCCTTCACCAGCGACACCAAGGTTGCCAGCAGCGATGTCTTCGTGATGGGCAACACGCCCGAACAATCGATCAAGCGCTCGGTGCAATTCCTCCGCTCGCGCGGGGCCACGCGCTTTGCCGCGCTGGTGCCCGAGGGCGATTATGGCGCCCGCGCCATCGCGGCGTTCGACCGTGCGATTGTCGAATTCGGCGGGACGCTGGTGCGGCGCGAGACCTATGCGCGCGGCAATACCTCGGTGGTGAGCGCGGCGGCGCGGCTGCGTTCGGCGGGCGGGTTCGACACCGTGCTGATCGCCGATTCAGCGCGGCTCGGGCTTGATGCGGCGGGCGAATTGCAGCGCGGTCGGGCGCCGCGCCCGCGCCTTGTCGGCACCGAATTGTGGAGCGGCGATCCGCTGCTCGCCAAGTCTCCGGCGATGCAGGGGGCGCTGTTCTCCGCTGTCTCCGACCAGCGCTACAAGCGCTTTGCCGAAAGCTACGAGACGCGCTTCGGGGCCAAGCCCTATCGCATCGCGACGCTGGGCTATGATGCGGTCCTGCTGACCTTGCGGATCGCGCGCGAATGGAAGGTGGGCAACCCCTTCCCCAAGAACGAACTCTATGATCGCGGCGGCTTTCTCGGGGTCGACGGGCCGTTCCGCTTCACCCGCGCAGGGATTGCCGAAAGGGCGCTGGAAGTGCGCGAGGTCAAGGGAACCGAGGTGATCGCGGCCGATCCCGCGCCCACCGGCTTTGGCGACTGAGTAAAACCCCCGGGGGGGTGCTTGTGAGGGCGGCTGCGCAGCGCCTATAGCAGGCGCCATGTCCGACACCGCCCCCGACGATCTGTTTGCCAACACCCCCACCTCCAGCGGCGATTACAACGCCTCGGCGATCGAGGTGCTGGAGGGGCTCGAGCCGGTCCGCCGGCGTCCGGGCATGTATATCGGCGGCACGGATGACCGTGCGCTCCACCACCTTGCCGCCGAAGTGCTCGACAATGCGATGGACGAGGCCGTGGCCGGCCATGCCACGCGGATCGAGATGCGGCTGGAGGAAGGCGAGCCGGGCACGGCGGGCCGCCTCGTCATCTCCGACAATGGTCGCGGCATTCCGGTGGACGAACACCCCAAGTTTCCGGGCAAGTCGACGCTGGAGGTGATCCTCTCGACGCTGCACTCGGGCGGCAAGTTCTCGGGCAAAGCCTATGCCACCAGCGGCGGTCTGCACGGCGTGGGCGTGAGCGTGGTCAATGCACTCTCGGTCCACACCCGCGTGGAAGTGGCGCGCGACAAGCAGCTCTATGCGCAGGAATTCGCGCGCGGGGTGACGCAAGGGGCGATCGAGAACCACGGCCCCACGCCCAACCGGCGCGGCACCACGGTCGCCTTCACCCCCGATCCCGAGATCTTCGGCGACCGCAAGTTCAGCGCCAAGCGCCTGTTCAAGCTCGCGCGCTCGAAGGCCTATCTGTTCGCCGGCGTCGAAATCCGCTGGAAATGCGCCGCCAGCCTCGCCAGCGACGATGTGCCGGCCGAGGCGAGTTTCAAGTTCCCGGGCGGCCTTGCCGATCACCTCGCCGAGCAGGTCGGCACGCGCGAATGCGTCACCGCCCAGCCCTTTACCGGCAATCAGGAATTCCCGGTGGTGGATGGCGAGCAGCAGGGCCGCGTCGAATGGGCGATCGCCTGGCCGCTCTATTCCGACGGGAGTTTCAGCTGGTACTGCAACACCGTTCCCACGCCTGATGGCGGCACCCACGAACAGGGGTTGCGCATGGCGCTCACCCGGGGCCTTCGGGCCTTTGGCGAGCTGGTCGGGGCGAAGAAGGCCAAGGACATCACCGCCGATGACGTGATGACGGGCGCGGAAGTGATGCTCTCGGTCTTCATCCGCGATCCGCAGTTCCAGTCGCAGACCAAGGACCGCCTGACCTCGCCCGAGGCCGCAAGGCTGGTCGAGAACGCGGTGCGCGACCATTTCGACCACTTTCTCACCGACAATATGGAGCGCGGCAAGGCGCTGCTGGGCGAGGTGATGGAGCGCATGGACGAGCGCCTCAAGCGCAAGCAGGAGCGCGAGATCAAGCGCAAGAGCGCGACCAACGCCAAGAAGCTGCGCCTGCCCGGCAAGCTCACCGATTGTTCGGGCGAAGGCGGGCGCGAGACCGAGCTGTTCATCGTCGAGGGCGATTCGGCCGGTGGCAGCGCCAAGCAGGCGCGCGACCGCAAATCACAGGCGATCCTGCCGATCCGCGGCAAGATCCTCAACGTAGCCAGCGCCACCAACGACAAGATCCGCGCCAACAGCGAAATCGCCGATCTCGCGCTCGCGCTCGGCTGCGGCACCCGCAAGGACTGCGATCCCGATCAGCTGCGCTATGACCGCATCATCATCATGACCGACGCGGATGTCGACGGCGCGCATATCGCGACGCTGCTGATGACCTTCTTCTTCCAGGAAATGCCCGAGGTGGTGCGGCGCGGGCATCTGTTCCTCGCCCAGCCCCCGCTCTACCGCCTGACGGCAGGCAAGGAGAGCCACTACGCCCGCGACGATGCCCACCGCGCCGAACTGGAAGCCACGGTGTTCAAGAACCGCAAGGTCGAAGTCAGCCGCTTCAAGGGCCTTGGCGAAATGAACCCGCAGCAATTGCGCGAGACCACCATGGCGCCCGAAACGCGCGGCCTCATCCGCATCACCCTGCCGCAGGAATTCGAACAGCGCGCAGGCGTCGCGCGACTGGTTGACGAGTTGATGGGCCGCAACCCCGAACACCGCTTCAACTTCATCCAGAACCGCGCAGGCGAAGTCGACCGCGATCTGATCGACGCCTAAAGCCCCTCGGCGCGCACCCGCCGCCACACGCAGACGAACAGCGCGGCGAGCAGCAGCGGCATGATCGGCACGCCCGCGCTCAATGCGATCGGGCGGGCAAAGGCAGCCCCTGCAAAGACGCCCGCGATGGTAATGCGCTCCCAATCGGCAAAGCCCCCTTCGCGCGCCTTGGCGAAGAGATAGGCCAGCGGGAAAGCCGTCAGCAGCAGATCATAATCGAGCACGAAGGGCGTGGCGAGCGGCGCTCCGGCCAGCACCAGCGCGGCAAGGCCCGGGGTAAAGCGCCGCCGCCACCCCGCCCGCGCCACAGCCGCCGCCACGGCAAGGCTGAGCGCGGCCTGCACCGCAAAGGCGATGCTCCCCGGCACGCCCACAAGTCGCAGGCCTGCAAAGGCGCTCACCATCTTGCCAAAGCCGATCACCCCGCTGTCGGTGGCGCTGCCTGCCTCGCGCGTGATCGCCAGCCAGTCGCTCCACACCTGCGGGCCGAAGGCGAGCGCCGCGAGCGCCGCCAGCCCCAGCGCCGTCACACCTGCTCCTGCGATGGTCCGCCACTGGCCGCTCGCCAGCAGCGCGAGCGGAACCAGCAGGCCGAACTGCGGCTTGATTGTCGCCAGCCCGATCAGCACCCCCGCAAGCCACGGGCGCTTCTCCACCAGCAGCAGCCCGCCGCCCAGCAGCGCTGCGACCAGAAAGGCGGTCTGCCCGTGCGTCAGAGTGACAATCACCGGCGGGAAGGCGAGCACCAGCAGCAGCGCTGGCCCCTTCAGCCCCAGCGCGCCGAACCACCCCCTCACCGCCGACAGCCACGCCGCCCCCGTCACCGCCAGCCACAGGCCGAGCGCGGGGAAGTATCCCGTCAGCCCCAGCGGCCAGACAAAGGGCAGGAAGGAAGGCGGATAGAAGAAGGCGGTATATTGCCCCGGCTGCGCGTAGAATTCGCGCTGCGCGGCCATATGCGCGGCCGTATCATAGACATTGGCGCCCTCCGTCAGCATCCGGCCCGAAGCCCAGAAGCTGATGAAATCCGTCCCGATCAGAAAGCCGTTGCGATCGATCCCGCCTTGCGAGGTCGCCAGCAGAAAGGCCAGCATCGCGCCATTCACCAGCGCGAGCAGCACCAGATAGCCGCGCGCACGGCTTTCCCCCAACCACGCGGCCTCGCGGATGAAACGCCAATCCATCTCGCCTGACTGCCGCGCACAGGCGCGCAAGTCCATGGTGCAAGGCCGCTGGCATGTGGGCAAGATCCGTGGCACCTCTTGCGACGCCGCGCTGGCCTGACGGCGCATGACGGGAGACAGGGATGATCCGCCATTTTGCCGCCGCCGCCGCGCTGGCCGTGCTGCTGCCCCCGGCGCTTGCCAGCGCGCAGGAGACCACCGCAGCAACCCCTGCCGAGCGCAGCCCGCTGGAAATGCGCGCCGAGGAGGTGATCGGCCTCTTCAATGGCACAAGGCAGCCGGGCGATGTCTTCACCAAGGCCTTTCTTTCCGCCGTGCCCGAAGCGCAGATCAAGCTGCTGAGCGCCAGCCTCACCGCGCAGTTCGGCCCGGCCGAGGCGGTGACCCTGCTTGAACCGAAACAGGGCACGCGCGCCGCGCTCCACATCCGCTTCGCGCGCGGGATCGCCAAGGGCGGGATCGCGATTGATCCGGCAGAGGAAAACCGGGTGAGCGAGCTCATCTTCACCAGCGCGGATTCGATCGCCGTGGCGGGCGATACCCCTGCGGCCATCCGCGAGGAGCTCGCCGCCCTGCCCGGCAGCGTCAACGCATGGTTCGCGCCCGTCGGAGGCGCGCCGGTGATCGCCATCGGCGCGGACAAGCCCCTCGCATTGGGCTCCACCATCAAGCTCTATGTCCTTGCCGCGCTGGCCGAGGATGTGAAATCGGGCCGCCGCAAGTGGACAGACGTGGTGGCGCTGACCGAGAAGAGCTATCCCAGCGGCCGCTTGCAGGACTGGCCCAAGGGCGCGCCGCTGACGCTGCACACGCTCGCCAGCCTGATGATCTCGATCAGCGACAACACCGCAACCGATCAGCTCATCGCCGTTCTGGGCCGCAAGCGCATCCTCAAGGCGATGGCCGACAGCGAGCACAGCAACCCGGCGGCGAATGATCCCTTCGTCAACACGCGCGAGCTGTTCATCCTCAAGACGATGGACCCGGTGTTTCTCGATCGCTGGCGCACCCGCTCGCCCGATGCGATCGCCGCTGCCGAAGTTCTGATGACGGTTGCCAATCCTTCGCTCGACGAGGTCAACGCCGCCTTTGCAGGTGGCCCCAAGGCGCTCGATATCGAATGGTTCGCCTCGCCTGCCGATCTGGCAAAGCTTTTCGCGCATATGCGCAAGACCGCCGATCCCAGGGCCTTCGAGATCCTCGGCATCAACCCTTCGGCCACGCCTGCGATCAAGGCCAATTGGGGTTACATGGGCTTCAAGGGCGGCAGCGAGCCGGGGGTGATCAACCTCACCTGGCTGCTGACCGACAAGCAGGGGCGCGACTGGGTGCTGACACTGGGCTGGAACAATCCGGCGGCGGTGGTGGACGAAGGCAAGTTCGAAGGTCTCGCCCAGCGCATCCTCCTGCTGCCTCGCTGATTTGCGAGGGGTCTCCCTCTTGCGCAGTACCAAATGCGCCCTTATCGCTGGCGCGCAAAATTCAGTCTCACAAGGAAACCCGATGTCCGAGCAGCAGCGTTTTGAAGGCACCCAGTCCTATATCGCGACCGAGGATCTCAAGGTCGCGGTCAACGCCGCCGTCACGCTGCGCCGCCCGCTGCTGGTGAAGGGCGAACCCGGCACCGGCAAGACCGTGCTGGCGCATGAAATTTCCAAGGCGCTGAACGCGCCGCTGATCGAGTGGAACATCAAGTCCACCACCAAGGCGCATCAGGGCCTCTATGAATATGACGCGGTCGCCCGTCTGCGCGATGGCCAGCTGGGCGACGAGCGCGTCCACGACATCAGGAACTACATCAAGAAGGGCAAGCTGTGGGAAGCCTTCACCTCGCCCCAGCTTCCCGTGTTGCTGATCGACGAGATCGACAAGGCCGATATCGAGTTCCCGAACGATCTGCTTCAGGAGCTCGATCGCATGAGCTTCGACGTCTACGAGACGCAGGAGCGGATCGAGGCCAAGGAACGCCCGATCGTCGTCATCACCTCGAACAATGAAAAGGAGCTGCCCGACGCCTTCCTGCGCCGCTGCTTCTTCCACTACATCAAGTTCCCCGATCGCGAGACGATGCAGGAGATCATCGATGTGCACTTCCCCGGCATCCAGAAGGTGCTGGTGAAGAAGGCGATGGATATCTTCTACGACCTGCGCGAAGTGCCGGGCCTCAAGAAGAAGCCCTCGACCTCCGAGCTGCTCGACTGGCTCAAGCTGCTCTTGAACGAGGACATGCCGCTCGACGTCCTGCAGGACAAGAACCCGGCGAGCGCAATCCCGCCGCTGCACGGCGCGCTGCTCAAGAACGAGCAGGATATCATGCTGTTCGAGCGGCTCGCCTTCATGGCGCGTCGCAACCCGAGCTGATTGGGATTCCGCTCCCTCCAGGGGTGTAGGGAGCCGGGGCTTGACCCCGCCTTGACCCCCTCTTGACCCCCCTTAGACCCCCGCTTGAGGGGGCATCTTGCAATGTTTCACGTGAAACATTCGCCGGAAGAATCTAGCCTCAGTCGAAGCTGTAGGCCAGTTCGAAGTCGCCCCAGCGCCGTCCGCCGATCACCAGCGGAACATAGACATTGCGCACCACGACATAGGAATCGCCGTCGCCCTCCTGCCGGTAGACCGCCATCATGTAGGGCGCGGATGAGACCTTCGCCTTGCGGTCGATCGCTTCGAGCATGATGCGCCCGTTGCGGCAGAACTGGGTGTCGTGATTGATGTCGCCGGTGGGCGTGCGGCTGCGCTCGGTGAGGTGGGTCGGCAGGAAGCCGTTCATGTCGGTGCAGGCCGCCGCCAGCACGCGCGGGTCGCCCGCCTTGGCGCGGTCGAGGAAGAGGCGCCATTCGGCGTGCGCCCAGTCGGTCAGGCGGGTGCGGAACAGTTGCGGATTGGTGCCCGGGACGGGGGCGTAATCACTGTCGAACAGCGCCGCCATGGTGATCGCACCCGAGGCGAGCGCGGCTTCGGTGTGGGCGGCCAGTTCCTGCATCATCGCCTGCGCCTGCGCGACCATCGCGCTGTCCTGCGGGCTGAGGCCAGCCTGCACGATGCGGTCGAACATCTCGCTGGCGGTGATCTCCAGCTCCTCCATCTTGCGATGCGCGCCGTGGAGGCGATCCTCGTTCTTGCGCGAGGCGGCGTCATAGCTGGAGAGCACGCGCTGCACCTTGTCGACATGGCCCGAAATGGTGCCGGTCGAGCGGGCGATGACGTCGTTCTGCTTGTCGACTTCCTCCACGAGGCTGCCGACATTGGCCATGGTGCTCTCGATCCGCGCGACCGAGGCCTTGGCCTCGCCGCTGGCCCGGGCACCGGCCTCGATCCGGCCGATCACCATCTCCGCCTCGCCGCCGAGCGCATCGATGGTCTGGGCGATTTCCTCGGTCGCCTTGCGGGTATCGCTGGCGAGGCTCTTCACCTCGCTCGCCACCACCGCGAAAGTGCGCCCGGCATCGCCTGCGCGCATCGCCTCGATCGTCGCGTTCAATGCGAGGATGTTGGTGGTCTCGGCGATATTGTCGATGTCCTGCGCGGAGCGGCGCACCTGCTCCATCGCGGCCGAAAAGCTGGTGACGTGCTGGCCGAGCGTTTCGACCAGTTCGATCAGCGAGGCGATCTGGCCGAGCGAGGACTGGATCAGTGCCGTGCCCTCGGCAAGCCGGTCGATCGCGCGTTCGGACAAGAGCCGCGCCTCGTCGCTCGCTTCGGCGACCTTGGTCTGGTCCGCCTCCAGCGCGCGCACGGTTTCGGCGAGCGCCTCGTGCTCGGAACGCAGAGTGCGCGAGGAGGCGATCACCGCCTCGACCACGCCCGCCACATCGGTGCACCCCACCGTCACCGCTCCGCAGCTTTCAGGGATCATCCCCAGGGCATGGGCATTGGCGGTGTCGATGGCGATCTGGTGCATGATGGTTTGCGGCCCCTTGTTAGTCGCCAGCACGCCTAGCCCCATGATGGTAAGCGAAGCGTTAAGTGAAGGGCCTCACCTCGCAAGAAAGAGGACTGGTCAGGCCTCGCTACGCGGGTTAAGCAGCCCTCCATGTTCTTCAATTTCGTCGACGAGCTGAGAGCCGCCGGGATCGGTGCCTCTTTCAAGGAGCACCTCACGCTGCTGGAGGCGCTCGACAAGGACGTGATCGAACAGACGCCCGAAGCCTTCTACTATCTCTCCCGCGCCACCTTCGTGAAGGACGAAGGCCTGCTCGACCGGTTCGATCAGGTGTTCCACAAGGTGTTCAAGGGGATCATGACCGATTACGGCCAGAACCCCGTCGACATCCCCGAGGACTGGCTCAAGGCCGTCGCCGAGAAGTTCCTGACGCCCGAGGAAATGGAGAAGATCAAGTCGCTGGGCGATTGGGACGAGATCATGGAGACGCTCAAGAAGCGTCTGGAAGAACAGGAAAAGCGCCACCAGGGCGGCAACAAGTGGATCGGCACCGGCGGCACCTCGCCTTTCGGCAATTCCGGCTACAACCCCGAAGGCGTGCGCATCGGCGGCGAGGCCAAGCACGGCAAGGCGATCAAGGTCTGGGAAAAGCGCGAGTTCAAGAACCTCGACAACACCAAGGAGCTTGGCACTCGCAACATCAAGATGGCGCTGCGGCGCCTCAGGCGTTTCGCCCGCGAGGGCGCGCAGGACCAGCTCGATATTGACGCGACGATCAAGGGCACGGCCAAGCAGGGCTGGCTCGACATCCACATGCGCGCCGAGCGCCGCAATGCGGTGAAACTGCTGCTGTTCCTCGATGTCGGCGGCTCGATGGGCCCCTTCATCAAGCTGGTCGAGGAGCTGTTCAGCGCCGCCACCAGCGAGTTCAAGAACATGGAGTTCTTCTACTTCCACAACTGCCTCTACGAAGGCGTGTGGAAGGACAACAAGCGCCGCTGGCAGGAACGCACCAAGACCTGGGACGTGCTCCACAAATATGGCCACGACTACAAGATCGTCTTCGTCGGCGATGCGGCGATGAGCCCCTACGAGATCTCGCATCCCGGCGGCAGCGTCGAGCACATGAACGAGGAAGCGGGCGCGGTGTGGCTGAAGCGCGTGGCCGACACCTATCCGGCCACGGTGTGGCTCAACCCCGTGCCCGAAAAGCAGTGGGGCTATTCGCAGTCGACCAAGATGATCAAGCAGTTGGTGAGTGACCGGATGTATCCGCTGACACTTGACGGGCTCGACGATGCGATGCGTGAACTTTCTCGCAAGCACGGCACCTAACCGCACGTTTTTTCACCGCAAATGACGCCAGTGCGGCGCTGCTCTGCCGTTCAGTAGAGCAGGTGCCCGCGCACCTGCGCGACCCATGCGGCCTCGTCATGTGACGTCATGACGTCAAGGTCATGCGGGACCGCCGCGGGATCATCGACCCATTCGCGCAAAGCCGGGCCGCCGTTGATGACGTCAATCGCAAGCCGGGTGAGCTCGTATTCGTAAGGGAAATCGCGCCACAGCGGGTAGTCGCGATACAGCCTGCGGATCGCCTTGAAAGCGAGCGCCTGCAAGCGCCACGGGCGGAAGGCGTGGTGGGCATAGAACCCGCTTTCCGCATGGATCATCAGGGCATTGCAGAGCTTTCCTGCATGCTTGTGGAAAGTCGGCTCGAACCAGCATTCACGGATCCCGCAGCCCGTCAACCACTCGGGCGCGAGTTTCTGCATCTCGGCCAGCACCGCACTGGCATCGACATCGGGCGCGCCGAACAGCACCTCCAGCGGGCGCGTGGTGCCGCGACCCTCTGACAGCGTGGTGCCTTCGAGCATAACGGTGCCGGCGTAGCAACGCGCCATGTTCACATTGGCGGCGTTGGGCGAAGGATTGATCCACAGGCGTGACGCCGGCCAGCCCCACTCCCCCGGCGCATCCGGGTTCCACCCCTCCATCGCCACCACCTTGTACGCGACGTCCAGCCCGAAATGCGCGATGAACCAGTGCCCCATCTCGCCCATGGTCAGCCCGTGGCGCATCGGCATGGGGGCCGCGCCGACAAAGCTCTCCTGCCCGGGCACCAGCAGCGTGCCTTCCACCGGCCGACCGGCGGGATTGGGGCGATCGAGCACCCACACTTCCTTGCCCGCCTTGGCCGCTTCCTCCAGAAGATAGAGCAAGGTTGTGACAAAGGTATAGATCCGGCAGCCAAGGTCCTGAAGATCGAACAGGAATACATCCGCGCTCGACATCATCTGCGTGGTCGGGCGGCGCACCTCGCCATAGAGCGAGAAGATCGGGATGCCGTAGCGCGGATCCATCTCGTCCGCGGTCTCGACCATATTGTCCTGCTTGTCGCCCTTGAGGCCGTGCTGCGGGCCGAAGGCGCTCGACACATTCACGCCCGCGCCGATCAGCGCATCGAGGCTGTGGGTCAGGCCTGCCGTCACGCTCGCCGGATGGGCCACCAGCGCGACACGGCGGCCGCGGAGTTGGCGCAAGAGTTCGGGGTCGGCCAGTAGCCGGTCGATGCCATTGTTCATCGGGCCTGCCTGACAAAGGCGCGGGGCAAAGGCAATGGCATTTGCGTAGGCGCTCCCTATATCGGGAGACATGGATTGGACCAACGCCATCATCGCCGCCGCATGGGCTATCATCCTCGGCGGTGCGGGCGGCGCGCTGACCGAGATCGGACAGTGGTATCGCGACTTGCGCAAGCCCCCGTGGCAACCGCCCGACTGGCTGTTCGGCCCGGCCTGGACCACCATCCTCGCCCTCGCAGGATGGAGCTTCTATATCGGTCTGGAACAAGCTCCGACGCCGGAAGCGCGCATGGGCGTGTGGGCGCTGTTCGCGGTCAATTTCGTCATGCACTTCGCCTGGTCGCCGCTGTTCTTCCGATGGCGGCGGCCTGATTGGGCGCTGGGCGAGAACGTGTTCCTGTGGCTCTCGGTCACCGGTCTGATGATCGTCCTGCCGCGCCTTGCGGGAGACAGTCTCGCCGGATGGCTCAACGTGCCCTATTTCATCTGGGTGAGCTTTGCCTTCGTGCTCAACTGGGAGATCGTGAAGCGCAACCGGCCTTTCGGCGCGACCTAGCGCTCGATGATCGCCAGACGGCAGGCTTCCGAATGGAACTCGGGCTTGCCCGGCGGAAAGGCGAGCGCCCAGAACTGGATCGCCCCGCCGGGATGATCGACGATCGCGTTAAGGGCAACCTGCGCCGGATCGGGCAATGCAGCGGCGATGCTGGCCTTCAGCACCAGCCCCTTTTCGTCGTGCGAGCAGGTGATCGCGACCCGCTCCACCGGCGCATCGCGCATGCCTTCGCGGAAGGAATCGAAATCATAAGCCGCCCATCGCCCAGAGGGCGAGAGGTTGAACTCGCGGTACCAGGTGCCGCCCAGAGGCTGCCAGAAGATCTCGAAACAGGTGGTCTTCCAGAGATTGTCCATCCGCTCCGGCATCTGCGGCTCGGGCACGATGATCGCCGGGATATGCCCGTCGAGCCGGAATTCGGCCTCGCAGCCATCGGGCGTGGCGGTGATGGTGGCGGTGACAGCGCGGATCGGACCCAGATCACAGGTCTGGTGGAGCATGAGCGGTTGCATCGGCCATCCATGCCTTCGCGCATCCGTGCGGGCAAGTCTCTTCCCGTCGCCCTTCCCCCCTGTTAAGCGCGGCCCCCATGACGACCTACGACTCTGCCCTTCTCAAGCTGCTCGACGAGCGCGGCTACATCCACCAGCTGACCGATGCTGCCGGGCTTGATGCCCTGGCGGCGAAGCAGATCGTGCCGGGCTATATCGGTTTCGATGCCACCGCGCCGAGCCTGCATATCGGCAGCCTCGTGCAGATCATGATGCTGCGGCGGCTCCAGCAGTCCGGACACAAGCCGATCGTGCTGATGGGCGGCGGCACGACGCGGATCGGCGATCCCACCGGGCGCGATGAAAGCCGCAAGATGCTGACCGACGCGACGATCGAGGCGAATGTCCGGTCGATCTTCACGGTCTTCAGCAAGCTTCTGACCTTCGGCGACGGGCCTACCGATGCGGTGATGGTCAATAATCACGACTGGCTGGGGCAGTTGGGCTACATCCAGCTGCTGCAGGAAGTCGGCACGCACTTCACCGTCAACCGCATGCTGACCTTCGATTCGGTGCGGCTGCGGCTTGAGCGCGAGCAGCCGATGACCTTCCTCGAATTCAATTACATGATCCTGCAGGGGTACGATTTCAGGCACTTGTCCAGGGAACTTGGCGTGCGCCTGCAAATGGGCGGATCGGATCAGTGGGGCAATATCGTCAACGGGATCGAGCTGGGCCGCCGGATGGACGGTACCGAACTCTTCGGCCTCACCACCCCGCTGCTCACCACCGCAAGCGGCGCGAAGATGGGCAAGACTGCGGCCGGCGCGGTGTGGCTCAACGAGGAGCAGCTGCCCGCCTACGATTTCTGGCAATATTGGCGCAATGTCGATGATGCGGACGTGGGCAAGTTCCTGCGCCTCTTCACCGATCTGCCGCTGGACGAGATCGCCCGCCTCGAAAGCCTCGAGGGAGCGGAGATCAATGCCGCCAAGATCGTCCTTGCCAACGAGGTGACGAAGCTGGTGCGGGGCGCGGACGCGGCGACCCGGGCCGAGGCGACCGCGCGCGAGACATTTGCCGGAAGCGGCGCGGGCGAGGACCTGCCGACGCTCTCCACCGGCCCGGAAGGCATGCGCATCGCTTCCTTGCTCACCGAGATCGGCCTCACCGCCTCCAATGGTGAGGCCAAGCGCAAGCTGGCCGAGAATGCGGTGAAGCTGGAGGGCGAGACCATCACCGATCCTGCCCATTTGGTACTGCCGGGCGAAGGCGAGACCTGGCGCCTAAGCCTCGGAAAAAAACGCCATGCGCTCGTCAAACGCTAGGCGTTTTTACCAAATCTAAGCCTTTATCGCGCATTCACCCTGCTTCGAGCGAAGCATTAGGAAAGGGTCGCAAGCCGTGATTGGCGGAGCAAGTCTGAGCGTAACCGATATGCGCCGCGCGGCGCGGCACCCGGTCGACTATCCTGTGATCGTCGAGCATTTCGAGCATGGCGATCTCAAGCTGCATGTCTGCAACCTCTCGGCCCATGGCTTCATGGTCGATGACGCGCACCAGCTTGCCCGCGGCGACCGGATCATCATCCGCCTGCCGGTGGTGGGCCGGATCGAGGCCTATGTGATCTGGACCCGCGACAACCGCGCCGGTTTCCAGTTCGAGCGGATCATCCGGCTCGACGATTTCATCGCCATCATCGACGAGCTCCAGCCCAACCCGCGCCTGCGCCGTCCGCGCTGACCGGCTGCGGGCCGCAAAGCCCGGCTGAACCTGCACAAACTTTCCCCTGCTTGGCAGGCGCCCGTGTCCCTGCCATGGGCTGAGCGCGATGGAACCTTCCAGCCCCCTCCAGATAGCCGATTTCCGGCGCTACTGGTGCGCACGCTTCATCGCGGTGTTCGCCACGATGTCGATGGTGGTTCTGATCGGCTACCAGCTCTACGATGTCGCGCGCGAAGATTACGCGATGAGCGTGGCCGAGGCCTCGTTCCAGCTTGGCCTGCTGGGCCTTGCGCAGTTCATTCCGTTGTTTCTGCTCACGCCGGTCGCAGGCCTTGCGGCAGACCGGTTTGACCGGCGTTATGTCGCCGCCTTTGCCAATGGTCTCGACGGGCTGATTGCCGCACTCTTGGCGGCGCTGACCTGGGCCGATGCGCTCAACCTGCCGATCCTCTTCGCCCTTGCCGCAGCCCACGGCGCTGCGCGGGTCTTCGTCAATCCGGCGATGAGCGCGATTGCACCCAATATCGTCCCCGCTCCCCTGCTGCCGCGCGCGATCGCCATGTCCTCGATGGCGTGGCAGACCGCGAGCGTCATTGGCCCGGCTGTGGGCGGTCTGGTGTTTGCGCAAGCCGAGTGGCTGCCCCATGCCATCTCAGCGCTGATGCTGGGCGGCGCGACGGTGCTGGTGATCAGCATCCGCCCGATCAAGGCGAGCCATGGCAGCCAGCCCCTCAAGCCCTTGCGCCAGATCATCGAGGGTATGGTCTATGTCTGGCGCGAGCGTTTCCTGCTGGGCTGCATCACGCTCGATCTCTTCGCGGTGCTGCTCGCCGGGGCGACCGCATTATTGCCGGTGTTTGCGCGCGATATCCTGTTCGTCGGGCCCGAGGGCCTCGGACTGATGCGGGCCGCCCCGGCGCTGGGTGCATCGAGTGTCGCGCTGTTTCTCGCCTTCCGCCCGTTGGAGCGCGAGGTGGGGATGAAGATGCTCTTTGCGGTGGCCGCCTTCGGCACGCTCACCATCGCTTTCGGCTTTTCGCGCAGCTTCATCCTGTCACTGGCGATCCTGGCGATGATGGGCGCGGTGGACATGGTGTCTGTCTTCATTCGCTCGTCGCTCGTCCAGCTCTTCACCCCTGATGACAAGCGCGGGAGGGTCTCGTCGATTTCGGGGCTGGCGATTTCGGCCTCGAACGAGCTGGGCGAGATGCAATCCGGCATCGCCGCCGCGCTGCTGGGCACCACCGGAGCGGTTGTGTTCGGCGGTGCAGGTGCGATAGTCGTCACGCTGGTCTGGGCATGGTATTTCCCGGAATTGCGCCGCGCGAGCAGCTTCGAGCCGCAGGAATTGAAGAGAGAGGTAAAGACATGAAGGCCGCATCCATTCTCGCCACCATTGGCGCCACCCCGCATATCCGTCTCGAGCGGATGTTCCCCGATCACGAGGTGTGGGTGAAGTCCGAGCGGAGCAATCCGGGTGGTTCGATCAAGGATCGTATCGCACTCGCGATGGTCGAGGATGCCGAAGCGCGGGGCGCATTGAAGCCCGGCGGCACGATTGTCGAGCCGACCTCGGGCAATACCGGGATCGGCCTTGCCATGGTCGCCGCGGTCAAGGGCTACAAGCTGGTGCTGGTGATGCCCGAATCGATGTCGATCGAGCGCCGCCGCCTGATGCTCGCCTATGGCGCGAGCTTCGATCTCACCCCGCGCGAGCGCGGCATGAAGGGCGCGATCGAACGGGCGCAGGAGCTGGTCGAACAGACCGAGGGGGCGTGGATGCCGAGCCAGTTCGACAATGCCGCCAACCCTGCCGTACACGCCCGCACCACGGCGCAGGAAATCCTCGCCGACTTCGCCGACGCGCCGATCGACTTGATGATCACCGGGGTCGGCACCGGCGGACACCTGACCGGCTGTGCCGAGGAATTGAAGAAGCACTGGGCAGGCTTCAAGGCCTACGGGGTCGAGCCCGAGCTTTCGCCCGTCATCAACGGTGGCCAGCCCGGCCCGCACCCGATCCAGGGCATCGGCGCAGGCTTCATCCCCGGCAACCTCCACACCAATGCCATCGACGGGGCGATCACGGTGAATGCCGAGGATGCCAAGGAGATGGCGCGCCGCGCCGCGCGCGAAGAAGGCATGCTGGTCGGCATTTCCTCCGGCGCAACCTTGGCCGCGATTGCCAAGAAGCTCAAAGAACTGCCTGCCGGTTCGCGTGTGCTCGGCTTCAATTACGACACCGGAGAACGCTATCTTTCGGTGCCCGACTTTCTCCCGGTCGAGTGATGAGCCTGACCCCGCTTGCCTATGTCGATGGCGAGACCGCGCTGACCGGATGGCTGGCGCGCCCCTCGGGCCCGGCGCGGGCGGCGGTGGCGGTGTTCCCGACCTTCATGAACACGACGCCCGGCGTCGAGGCCAAGGCGCTGGCACTGGTCGAGGCCGGCTGCGTGGCGCTGGTCGGCGATTTCTACGGCCCCGAAACGCCGGGCGATGCCCAAGCCGCCTTTGCTGCGATGGAGCGGCTACGCGCCGATCCCCACGCTATGCGCAAACGGCTGAGGGCGACGCTCGAGGTCCTGGCCGAAACAGCACCGGGCCTTCCGATGATCGCGATCGGCTTTTGTCTGGGCGGAATGGCAGTGCTGGAACTGGCGCGCGACGGGGCCGATCTGGCGCTGGCAGCAAGCTTTCACGGCCTTCTCACCACACAGCTTCCCGCCGCCGCGCCGATCACCCCGCGCCTGCTGGTGTGTCATGGCGATGCCGATACGCTGGTGCCGCGCGCGGATGTGACCGGTTTCTGGGAGGAAATGGACCGCGTGGGCGCCCAGTGGCAGTTCATTGCCTTCGCAGGCGTCGCGCACGGCTTCACCAACCCGCTGACGCCGGATCGAAAACCCAATCCCGCCTATGATCCGCGCTCGGATCGCCAGTCGTGGAACGCGCTGATGGATCTGATCGACGAAATCGCCCCCGCGCAGCGTTAAACCCGGCGCGGGCATTGACCGATTCCTTAACCCGCGCGGTGCTATCGGGACCGCGACATGAAGTTCATCAAACTGGAATCACGCGGCGGCAATTATCTGGTGGTGGCCGAAAACGTCGCCTGGCTGCGCGTGGCCGAAAACGGCCAGACCAGCGTCGGCATCATCGGCGGTCAACCGCTGCTGGTGGTCGGTTCGCTTGAAGAAGTGGCGGCCAAGCTGCTGGAAGCAACGGGTTCAGGCGAAGCGCAGGAGCAACAGGCTCCGGCAGTGCAGGCCATGCCTGCCACCTCGCCCGAGCCGCAACCGGAACCTGCCCCCGCCGCCGAAGTCGCTCAGCAGCCCCTGGCCGCAGCCACACCGCAGGTCGATATCGCCCCGGCTCCGCAGATTGTCGCCCAGCCCGTTGCTGACGCTGTGCGCGAGCCGGCGCCCAAGCCCGCACCGACGATCGTCAACCTCTCGCTCAAGGCAGCCCCGTCGGCCGGCGGCACCAGCCTGTCCGAGCGGCTCGCCGCAGCGCGCCCCAAGCTGAAGGCCGGCGCTGCCGACTAGGCTCAGGGCTTTGCTGGCTGGGTCTGCGCGAGGATGATCGCGAGCCCCACAGAAACCCCCGCCACAAACCGCTCGCGGCCGGTTTCGAGATATTCATCGACACTATGCGTGCGCCCGCCGCCCGCGCCCGTCCCGATGGTCAGCGCAGGCACCCCGAGGCTCATCGGGATGTTCGAATCGGTCGAGGATTCGTCGAGCCGCCCGTCAAAGCCCGCCGCCCGCGAGGCGGCGAGCGCATCGCTCACCAGCGGGTGGACCGGCGGCGTTGCGCCTGCAGGTCGATCTCCGATCATCTGCGGATCAAGAGTGATCGACCCCGGCCGGACCGAGCGCGCGGCATTCTCCGCCGCCACGCCGGCCGCGGCAGCCGCCAGCACATCGGCTTCGAGCTTGCGCAGCGTCGCCGGATCGCCCGAGCGCATATCGACCTCGAGCGTCACCAGATCGGGGATCGCATTGACCGAGGTTCCGCCATGAACCACCGTGGCGGCGTAGGTCGTCTTGGGCTCGGCGGGAACGTTGATGGTATAAATCCCGCGCACCGCCTCGGCCATCGCCGCCAGCGGATTGACGATCCCGAACGCGCTATAGCTGTGGCCGCCCGGCCCCTTGAAGCCGAGCCGGTAACGGCGTGAGCCGACCCCGGCGTGAACAACCCGCCCGGCATCGGCATTATCGACCGAGAGGAAAGTGCCGATCCGGCCCTTCCACGCGCCCTTGGTGAAGAGGTGGCGCACGCCGCGCAGATCGCCTGCACCTTCCTCGCCCACGGTGCCGACGAAAAGGATTGGCTGGCGGGTCTGGATGCGGTTGGCCTCAAGGATGCGGATCCATGCGAGGATCGAGGCAAGGCCGAGGCTGTCATCGCCGATGCCGGGGGCCAGCAGACGATCGCGCTCGCGCTTTACGGTGATCGGCGTGCCTTCGGGAAACACGGTGTCGAGATGGGCCGAGACGACGAACACCGGCGCATCGCTCTGCCCCGGGCGCAAGGCGAGCACGTTGCCCTCCTCGTCGATCGTAACATCGGTAAGCCCCGCATCGCGCAGCATCTGCGCAAACAGCGCGGCGCGCTGCGCTTCCTTGAAGGGCGGCGCGGGGGTTTCGGTGATGCGGATAAGGTCAGCGATGATCCGGTCATATTGCGCATCGATCTGCGCCTTCAACGGAGCGGGCAGCGCGCCGGCCTGCATGGGTTCGGCATGGAGCGGCGCTATCCCTGCTGCGGACAGGCCCGTTACCGCCGCCGCCAGCATGGCTGCCCTCATGATCCTGCGTCCTGCCATTTGTCCTGCCATGCCTCTCTGCCCTTGCCCAGGCGCGCCCACGCCGGAAACGCCATGGCCCGACATGCATCAACATGGGGCCCGGCGAAAGGTGCCCGGAAAATCTCTACGGCAAAAGATCGCCCTGCACGCCTCCCGGATACCACCGGTTGCGAAAGCCATTGCACTGGCCCTGCTGCCTGATACCTCTTGTGACAACCACACAGGGGAGTGAGAACATGAAACGAGCATTGGCCGGTTTGACCATGGCCGCCGTGATCGCGCTGGCTGCGGCGCCGATTTCCGCCGAAACGCCCAAGCGCGAGCAGATCGCCGCCGTTGTCGAGGCCCAGCACGCGGCGACCGTCAAGGCGCTGCAGGACTGGGTCGCCCTGCCCACCATCGCCGCCGAAAAGCGCGGCACGCCCGAAGGCGCGGAGTATATGCGCAAGCTCGCGCTTGATGCCGGGTTCCAGCAGGCCAAGGTGATCCCGACCGACGGCGTGCCCGCGGTGTTTGCGACGCTCGATGCCGGGGCCAAGGTCACGGTCGGGATCTACTTCATGTATGACGTGAAGCAGTTCGACCCGGCCGAATGGAACACCCCGCCGCTGACCGCGACGCTGGTCGATCGTCCGGGCGAAGGCACGGCCATCGTCGGGCGCGGCGTGGTCAACCAGAAGGGCCCGGAAATGGCCTTCCTTGCCGCGATCAAGGCGATCCAGGCGAGCGGTCGCAAGCTTCCCGTCAACCTCGTGCTGGTGGCCGAAGGCGAGGAGGAAGTCGCCTCCACTCACTTCGATCAGGTGGTGGCCGTGCCCGAAGTCCAGGCCGCCTTGTCCAAGGCCATCGGCGTCTTCATCCCCGCCGCCAACCAGAACCGCGACGGCAGCGCCGGGATCACGCTCGGGGCCAAGGGTGCGGTCGAATTCCAGCTGGTGGTGGGCGGCGAGACCTCGGACAAATATCCCAAGACCGACATCCACTCGTCGAACCATGCCCGGATCGAAAGCCCGGCATGGCGGCTGGTCAAGGCGCTCGACACGCTGGTGGCCGATGACGGACATACGCCGACCATCGATGGCTGGTTCGACAATGTGCAGCCCCTCTCCCCGCGCCAGAAGGAGCTGATCGCCCAGAGCGTCACGCCCGGGGCAGAAGACGGCGAAAAGGCGCTGCTCGGCGTCGGCCGCTGGATCAACAACGAAGACTATGTGACGAGCCTCGAACGGTTCTACTCGCAGCCCACGGTCAATATTCAGGGGCTGGTGGCCGGCTACACCGGAGAAGGCGGCAAGACCGTGCTTCCGGGACGGGCCGAGGCGAAGCTGGAATTCCGTCTGGTGCCGAACATGAGCAAGTCCGAAGCGGTCAGCAAATTGCAGGCGCACCTTGCTCGGCGCGGGTTCGATGATGTGCGCGTTACCGTGTCAGGCGGTTATGGCCCCAACGAGACCGCCGAGGATTCGGCGCTGATCCGTGCCCAGAAGACGCTCTTCGAGCGTCAGGGCATCCCCTACACCATCCGTCCGCGCAACGCGGGGAGCTGGCCGGGGGTGATCTTCAACGGCCCGCCGCTGGGCCTGCCCGCCTCGCAATTCGGCCTCGGGCGCGGTGGCGGTGCCCATGCGCCCAACGAGTGGTTCCTGATCAAGAGCACCGACCCCAAGGTCTACGGCCTCGATGAGGTGACCATGGCCTATGTCGACTACCTCTATGTCCTTGCCGAGGAGGGGGCGAAATAGGCCTCAAGGCTTGACGATGAGTGCGGCGGCGGCTTCGGCCATGCCCGCATTGCTATGGCCGATGTCGGGTACGTCCTGGCGAGTCCATCCGAAAGGCGCGCCGCTGGCAGCAGCAGCGGCTTGTCCGCGCGCAAAGAAGGCCTGCCCGCGCGCATAGCGGGTGAGCCCTTGCGCATCGGCCTCGGGGGTCTTGCGCAGATCGGGGTCCTCGCGGTCGGTGTCTGCCGTGCCGAGCAGGACGGTCAGCGGCTTGCCGATCGCGGCCCCGAGCGCCGCATCATCTATCGGGGTCTTTGCAAGGCCATAAGGAAACTCCACCCGCGTATCGGGCATGGTGTACCAGCCCGCATTGGCAGCAACGGCCCTCTCGATCCGCGCTTCGGGCATGAACAGCACGAAGCGATGGACAAACTGCGCACCGGCGGAATGGCCATAGATGCTGTAGCGCGTCACGCCTGTGCCAAAGCGTTTGCGGACATCGTCGAAGAGCGGTTCAATCGCCGCGAAAGACCACAAGCCGCGCGGGCGCGCTCGGCCGTCCTCTTCGGTGAAATAGCCGGTGTTATAGCCACGCGATCCGGGAAAGTCGGTAAGGCTGAACTGCGGGACGACGGCAATGAAACCGTGCTTGCGCGCCAGATCGGCCCACTCGTCGCGGTAACGGTCGGCATCGCGGTTGACGCCGTGCATCACGAAAACCACCGGCGTGTCGCGTGCGACTTTATCGGGGAGCTGGTAATAGACCGGCAGATCGGGGCCGTCCCATCCCGTGAAAACGAAGCTAGCGGACGCAGGCGCATCGACGAGCGGAGTGTCATCGGGCGCGAAGAGCCACAAGGCCGTCCCCGCAAGCAGCAGCACGCCTGCTACAAGCGCCAGCCACCATTGCCGCATCATCATGTCACCACTCTCCCCCCGCCTGCCCGAATGCACAAGGGCCGCCATGCCTTAACATGGCGGCCCTGCAAAAGTGCCCCGCAAATCGACGGGGAGATGTCGTTACGCCGCGGTGGCGAACGCCTCCGCCGGCAGCTTCATCATGTATTCGCTGCCCGCTTCGAGCTTGCGCCGCAGAGCGCCGGCATCCGGGAGGAAGCGTTCGGCGTAGTAATTGGCCGAGACCAGCTTGGCTTCGTAGAAGGCCTTGTCCTCGGGTTCACCAGCGAGCGCCGTCAGCGCGACCTTGGCCATCTTGAGCCAGAAGTGGCCAAGCGTGACGATCCCCATGATGTGCATGTAGTGGTGCGCGCCCGCACCGAGGTGGTTGGGGTTGGCCATGGCGTTCTGCATGAACCACATGGTCGCCGCCTTCTGCTCGCCCAGCGCCTTTTCGAGGCGTTCGGCGACCGAAACCAGCTCGGGGCTCTGCTTGGCACTGGCGATTTCCTCGTCGATCATGGCGAAGAAGGCCTGGATCGCCTTGCCGCCGTTCATGGCGAGCTTGCGGCCGCACAGGTCCATCGCCTGCACCCCATTGGCGCCTTCGTAGATCATCGCGATGCGGCTATCGCGCACGAACTGCTCCATGCCCCATTCGCGCACATAGCCGTGACCGCCGAAAACCTGCTGCATGTTGTTGGCGATGTCATAGCCCTTGTCGGTGCCATAGCCCTTGATCACCGGGGTCATCAGACCGATCAGCATGTCGGCCAGTTCGCGCTCTTCGGCGGTCTGGGCCTTGTGAGTGAGATCGACCTGCAGCGCGCCCCACAGGCACAGCGCCCGCATGGCTTCGGTGAAGACCTTGGCATCCATCAGCATGCGGCGCACATCGGGGTGGACGAAGATCGGATCGGCCTTGGCTTCGGGATCAGCCGGGCCGGTGAGTGCGCGGCCCTGACGGCGGTCGAGCGCGTAACTGACCGCGTTCTGATAGGCGACTTCGGCCTGGGCATAGCCCTGGATGCCTACACCGAGGCGCGCGGCGTTCATCATGATGAACATCGCGGCGAGGCCCTTGTTCTCCTCTCCCACCATGTAGCCCGTGGCGCCGTCATAGTTGAGCAGGCACGTGGCGTTGCCGTGGATGCCCATCTTCTTCTCGATCGAACCGCAGGTCACGCCGTTGCGCAGGCCCGGATTGCCGTTTTCGTCGAGCAGGAACTTTGGCACGATGAAGAGCGAAATGCCCTTCGTGCTGTCGGGCGCGCCCGGGGTCTTGGCCAGCACCAGATGGATGATGTTGCTGGTGAGGTCATGCTCGCCGGCCGAGATGAAGATCTTGGTGCCGGTGATAGCATAGGTGCCATCGCCATTGGGCACGGCCTTGGTGCGGATCATGCCAAGGTCGGTGCCGCAATGCGGCTCGGTCAGGTTCATCGTGCCCGACCATTCGCCCGAGATCATCTTGGGCACATAGGTCGCCTTCTGCTCATCCGACCCCTTGGCAAGGATCGCCGAGATCGCGCCCGCGGTGAGGCCGGGATACATCGCGAAGGCCTGATTGGCGGTGCCGGAGAATTCCTCGAGCGCAAAACTCAGCACGTGGGGGAGCCCCTGGCCGCCATATTCGACCGGCTGGCCGAGCGTGCCCCAACCGCTTTCGACATAGGCCTGGTAGGCCTCCTTGAAGCCCGGCGGGGTGGTGACGCTGCCGTCTTCGTGACGGGTGCAGCCATGCTCGTCACCCGACTGATTGACCGGAGCGAGCACCTCGGCGCAGAACTTGCCGGCCTCGTTGATCACGGTGTCGATCATGTCGGGGGTGGCGTTCTCGAAGCCCGGCAGATTGCCGTAGCTGGCAAGATCAAGCACCTCGTTGACGATAAAGCGCGTGTCGCGGGTGGGCGCGGTGTAAGTCGGCATCACTTGTTCCCTTGAGTGATCATTGTCGTTTGAAGGTTCGGAGTGCGGGGCTCAGCGCAGATCGAGCTTTTCGATCTCGGCGACGAAATCGGTGAGCTCGTTGATCGAGCTGTCGATGTCGTCCCGCTGGGCCTTGAGCTTGGCAATATGCGCGCGGCACTTCTCGACCGTGACGCGGCGCTGTTCCACGCGGCCATCGTCAAGATCGTAGAGGTCAATCATCTCGCGGATTTCGGTGAGGCTGAAGCCCACGTTCTTGGCGCGCATGATCCACGCAAGCCGCGCACGATCACGCTTCGAATAGACGCGGGTCAGCCCAACGCGCGCCGGATTGATCAGGCCCTCATCCTCGTAGAAGCGCAGCGCACGCGCGGTGCAGCCGAATTCGCTGGTGAGATCGGAGATGGTGAACTGTTCACGCGCATGGATATCGGGTCGATCGAGATGCGCGCCATTGCGACGCGGTTCAGCCTCGGAAGTTTGCGCGGAAGCGGACGGTGCGTGTGCGGTAGCCATGCCGCACCTCATACCTTCCCTTTACGTGAGCGTCAAGTCTTGACCTTTACGAGAACGGGGCCGCCTGCAGCGGCATCGACCCGCCGGTAGAAACAGCTTGTCGCACCGGTGTGGCAGGTGGGACCGGCAGGTCTCGCGCGAATCAGCAGCGCATCCTGATCGCAATCGACCAGCATCTCTTCGACTTCGAGAAAATGGCCCGAGGTCTCGCCCTTGAGCCACAGCGCCCTGCGCGACCGGGACCAGAAGTGCACCCGCCCGCTGGCAAGCGTCATATCGAGCGCTTCACGGTTCATATGCGCGACCACCAGCACAGCGGCACTATCTGCGTCGAGCACCACCGCCGTCAGCAGTCCGGCAGCATCGAATTTGGGTGCAAAGACAGCCCCCTTTTCGCGCTCCTCAGAGGTCAGTTCGGTGCCAGCCATCACAATTGTCCGCTCGTCATCATGCCGAAAACGCCCTGCTCATGCGCGGATTGTTGCACGATCACAACAGCAGCTTGCAAAAAATGTCGACAGGCAAGGTTAGCCCTTCCGATTGACCAGACGGGGTGGAACAAGGCGCGCAGGAACCGCCGCAAGGTGGTTCTCCACCGAATACCGGCATCGCCTGATGCCAGGTTCAGGGGGTGACCGGACCGCAGACTGGCAGCGGGGTGCCAGTGCGACCGGTTGAACGATAAGGGACAGGATCCCGGATGGCCAATCTAGGGGGTGGCCATTCTGGCTCGAAAGAGCGGATCCACACCGTTTCGTCACGCGGCGCCCGGAGCTCACAAGGCTCCGGGCGTTTCGTTTTCTAGGCATCTCGCCCTGCCGCAGCATCATCCACCCGCGCAAAGCTCGCCACGCTGAGACTGCGTGCGCCTGCTCCGGCCAGCGCCGCAAGGCAGGCATGGGACGTCGCGCCGCTGGTGAAGACATCATCGACCAGCACCACATCGCGGCCCCTGATCAGGCGCGCCTTGCGCGGATTGACGATCATCGCGCCGGCCAGCGCCCGCTCGCGCGCCGCACGCCCCAATCCGCCAAGGCTCGGCGTGCGCTTGCGTCGGACTAAGCCGTCCACCAGCGCCTCACCCCTCCCCAGCTTCGCCAGCTCGCGCGCAAGCAGCGCCGCCTGATTGAAGCCGCGATGCCACAGGCGCCAGCGATGCAGCGGTACGGGCACGAGCAAAGGCGCATCGCCGCTCGATGGAGCAGGAAGCCGCGCCGCGATCAGCCGCGCCAGCAGCGGCGCCAGTGCTATCCGGCGGCCGTGCTTGAAATCCAGCACGAGCCTGCGCGAGGCATCATTGTAGAAGGTTGCCGCGTGGACGGTGACGCTCTGGCCCAGATCGGGCCATGAAGCGAGCGCATCACATCCGCCTTCGCCGGGAATGTCGATCTCGCTCCAGCAATCGGCGCAAAGCCCGCCCTGATCGGCCAGCGCCGAGCCGCAAAGCGGACAGCGCGGCGGATAGACCAGATCTACCAGCGGCTTCATGCCATGGGCGAGGTGTGCGACCACTGCCATCGCCGCCAGTGTCGCACGGCTTGCACTCGGCTGGCAAGCACGGCAGGGCGTGGCGGATGAACACCCCGGGCATCCCGACGATCTTTGCAAGCCGCCGTCGCGAGGCACGCCTAGCCCGTGCGCAGGGCCGCGCTCGACAGGCGGATGCCGCACGCTTTGTCGCGGACGACTGGATCGAGGACACGCTCGAACGCCTCGCCTTCCTGCGCCACACGCCAGCGCGCGCGCTGGTGCTGGGCGACTGGACCGGCGATCTCGTCCGCAATCTCGCCGGCACCGGAGCCGAAGTGGTCGTGCCGGAGGCCTTTGATCTGGAGCGGCCTTTTCCGGTCTCGGGCTTCGATCTGATCGTGGTCGCGGGGCTGCTCGATGCGGTCAATGATCTGCCCGGCGCACTGATTCACCTTCGCAATGCGCTTGCGCCCGGCGGACTGGTGATCGTCCATTTCATCGGCGGGCAGAGCCTTCCGGCCTTGCGCGCCGCAATGCTCGCGGCCGAGCCCGAGCGGCCCGCGGCCCGCATCCACCCGCTGGTCGATCCGCGCGCCGCGCCTGCCCTGCTCCAGCGCGCGGGATGGAAGGATCCGGTGGTCGATACCCACCGGCTCACCGTGCGCTATTCCTCGCTTGCGCGCCTGATTGCGGATCTGCGCGATCAGGGCCTCGGCAATGCGCTGGCCAAGCCCGCCGCGCCGCTGGGCAAGGCCGCCCTTGCTCGCGCCCGTGCCGCCTTTGCCGCAAGGGCCGACGAGGGCGGCAAGACCCCCGAGACGTTCGAGATCGTCACCCTGACCGGGCGACGATCGCTCGCGGGGACCTAGGCCTTCTTGAGCGCCGCTTGGGCTGCTGCGAGCCGAGCGATCGGCACGCGGTAGGGCGAGGCGCTGACGTAATCGAGCCCCACGCTCTCGCAGAAAGCAATGCTCGCCGGATCGCCGCCATGCTCGCCGCAGATGCCGAGCTTGATCTCGGGACGCGTCGCCCGCCCGCGTTCCGCCGCCAGTTCGACCAGCTGGCCGACGCCCTCGATGTCGAGGCTGACAAACGGATCGCGCGGGAAGATGCCCTTGTCGACATAGACCGACAGGAACCGCGCCGCATCGTCGCGCGATACGCCGATGGTGGTCTGGGTCAGGTCATTGGTACCGAAGGAGAAGAACGCACCCTCCTCGGCAATCTCGCCCGCCATCAGCGCCGCGCGCGGGAGCTCGATCATGGTGCCGACGAGATAATCGACCCTGACGCCGGTTTCGAGGAACACGGCATCGGCGGTGCGATCGACCAGCGCCCGCAGGATCGCCAGCTCGCGCTTGGTGGCGACCAGCGGGATCATGATCTCGGGCAGCGGCGCCTCGCCGCTCGCGGTCTTGACGGTGCAGGCCGCCTCGAAAATCGCGCGCGCCTGCATCTCGTATATCTCGGGGAAGGTGATCCCCAAGCGGCAACCACGGTGGCCGAGCATCGGGTTGAATTCGTGCAACTCGCCCGCACGACGCTTCAAGTGATCGCCCCCGAGGCCGGTAGCGTCGGCGAGCTCGGCGAATTCCTCATCGGCATGCGGCAGGAATTCGTGCAGCGGCGGATCGAGCAGGCGGATCGTGCAGGGCAGGCCCGCCATCACCTCGAAGATCGCGGTGAAATCGGCGCGCTGTTCGGGCAGCAGTTTTTCCAGCGCGCGGCGGCGACCGGCCTCGTCATCGGCAAGGATCATCTGGCGCACCGCGCTGATGCGGCTGGCTTCGAAGAACATGTGCTCGGTGCGGCACAGCCCGATGCCTTCCGCCCCAAACTGGCGCGCCATGCGGCAATCGTCGGGCGTTTCGGCATTGGTGCGCACGCGCATGCGGCGCAGCTTGTCGGCCCACACCATCAGGACACCGAAATCGCCCGCCAGCTCCGGTTCCACCGTCGGCACGATGCCGAGCATCACCTGCCCGGTCGCCCCGTCGAGCGTGATGGCATCGCCTTCCTTGAGTTCGGTCGAACCGATCCGCAGGGTGCGGCTCGCGCGGTCGATCGAGACCGCGCCAGCGCCGGACACGCAGGGCCGGCCCATGCCGCGCGCCACCACGGCGGCGTGGCTCGTCATCCCGCCGCGCGCGGTGAGGATGCCTTGCGCTGCGTGCATGCCGTGAATGTCTTCCGGCGAGGTTTCGACCCGCACCAGAATGACCTTCTCGCCGCGCCCCGCCCATTGCTCGGCCGTATCGGCGTCGAGCACGATCTTGCCCGCAGCCGCCCCCGGCGAGGCCGGAAGGCCGGTGGTGAGCACATGGCGCTCGGCCTTGGAATCGAGCGTCGGGTGAAGCAGCTGGTCCAGCGCCATGGGATCGACCCGCCGCACCGCCTCGCGCTCGTCGATCAGGCCTTCGCCGACCATGTCGACCGCCATCTTGAGCGCGGCCTTGGCGGTGCGCTTGCCCGAGCGGGTCTGGAGCATCCACAGCTTGCCACGTTCGACGGTGAACTCGATGTCCTGCATGTCCTTGTAATGCAGTTCGAGCAGATCGAACACGCGGGCCAGCTCGGCATAAGCCTCGGGCAGCGCCTCTTCCATCGAGAGCGGCTTGGCCCCCGCAGCCTCGCGCGCGGCCTTGGTGAGATATTGCGGGGTGCGGATCCCCGCCACCACGTCCTCGCCCTGCGCATTGATCAGATATTCGCCGTAATAGGCGCACGTTCCAGTCGCCGGATCGCGGGTGAAGGCAACGCCCGTGGCGCTGGTTTCGCCCATGTTGCCGAACACCATCGCCTGCACATTGACCGCGGTGCCCCAGTCGCCCGGAATGTCGTTGAGACGGCGGTAGACCTTGGCGCGGTCGCTATCCCAGCTGTCGAACACGGCGCGGATCGCGCCCCACAGCTGTTCGTGCACATCCTGCGGGAAGGGCTTGCCCAGTTCCTCCTCGACGATCCCCTTGTATTCCTTGACCAGCGCCTGCCAGTCGGCCGCGGTCATCTCGGTGTCGTTGTAGAAGCCCTTGTCTTCCTTGGCTATCTCGAGCGCTTCCTCGAACAGCCCGTGATCGATCCCGAGCACGACGTCGGAATACATCTGGACGAAGCGGCGGTAGCTATCCCAAGCAAAGCGCGCATCGCCCGATGAGGCCGAGAGCCCCTCCACGGTCGCATCATTGAGGCCGAGGTTGAGCACGGTGTCCATCATCCCCGGCATCGACACCCGCGCGCCCGAGCGCACCGAGACGAGCAGCGGATCGGCCGCGTCACCGAAATTCTTGCCCACCGTGGCCTCGACATGGGTGAGCGCGGCGGCGACCGCACTTCGCAAGCCTTCCGAGAAATCCGCGCCATCCTTCAGATAGGCAATGCATTCCTCGGTGGTGATGGTGAAGCCCGGCGGCACCGGTAGGCCGATGCTCGCCATCTCGGCGAGGTTCGCACCCTTCCCGCCGACGACGGTCTTGTCCTTCTGGCGCGGGTCGGAGTGATCAGCTGCACCCCCGAATACATAGACCGTCTTCAATGTCATGGCACTTCCCGCTTGAGAGGTAGAGAAGGTGAGGCTTTATCCCTCGATCCGGCTGAAATCGGCAACGCGGTGCACCCCATCGCGGAAAGTGGCAAGCAGGGCAAGGCGAGCCTGCCGCTTGTTCGCATCCGCGTCGTTTACGGTCACCTCTTCGAAGAATCTGTCGATCGGCGCGCGCAGAGTCGCAAGCGCAGCCATCGCATCGGCGAAGCGCTCGGCCTCCACCGCCTCGGCAGCGCGCGGAGCGGCAGCAGCGAGCGCGTCGATCAGCGCGGCTTCGGCAGGATCGGGGGCGTAGGTGAGCGCCTGCGCCCCCTCCCCGCCTTCGAAAGCTTCCTTCTTGAGGATGTTCGCCGCGCGCTTGTAGCCCGCGAGAAGGTTTGTGCCGTCCTCGGTGCCGACAAAGGCCTGGAGCGCATGGACGCGGGCGAGCAGGCGGACAAGATCATCCTCCCCGCCGAGCGCGAAGACCGCGTCGATCAGGTCGTGGCGAACACCGGCTTCGCGCTGCTGGACCTTGAGGCGGTCGACTACAAAACTTAGGACATCATCAGCCAGCGCCTGAATGTTCTCGTTGTCGAGAACCTTATTGTCAGCGCGATTGGCACGATCCTCGAATCCGTGGCCGTAAAGTCGCTCAAAGATAGCGAAAGAGTGCGTATCAGGGCCAATTATCGGCTGTGCCTTTATGGCCCTTTCGAATGAAAAACGAAGTGAATTCGCTGAAGAAAGGGCATTAATTGCCAATGTGGCGCGACGCAGTGCGAACGGATCCTTTGAGCCTGTCGGCTTCTCATCAATAGCGAAGAACCCGACCAACGTATCCAGCTTATCAGCCAGCGACACCGCCACCGTCACCGGAGCCGTGGGCACATCGTCGCCCTGCCCGACCGGCTTGTAGTGATCGCGGATCGCGTCCGAAAGTTCGACTGGCAGCCCTTCCTTCGCGGCGTAGTAGCCGCCCATCAGGCCCTGCAATTCGGGGAATTCGCCGACCATCTCGGTGACGAGATCGGCCTTGCACAGGCGCGCGGCCTGTTCAACCAGAGCAGGATCGCCTGCGACGATCCCCTCTTCGCACAGCCAGCGCGCCAGTTTCGCCACCCGCTCGACCTTGTCGGCAACGGTCCCGAGCTTTTCGTGGAAGGTAATCCGCGCCAGCTTTTCGGCATGGACCGCGAGCGGGGTCTTCTGGTCCTGCTCCCAGAAAAAGCGCGCATCGGACAGTCGCGCGGCGAGCACCTTGCGGTTGCCGTCGATCACCACGGCCGGATCGGTCGCTGCGATATTGGCGGTGCAGATGAAGGCGTTTGCGAGTTTGCCGTTCGCATCCTCGCAAACGAAATACTTCTGGTTCACCCGCGCGGTCAGCTGGATGACTTCGGGCGGCACGTCGAGGAAGGTCTCGTCGAAGCGGCCGAGCAGCGGCACCGGATATTCGGTCAGGCCCGCGTTCTCGATCACAAGCCCCTCATCGGCGACCAGCGTCAGGCCAGCATCGGCCGCGACCTTGGCAGCGCCGTTGCGGATAAGTTGGCAGCGTTCGGAGAAGTGGACGATCACATGGGCCGCGCGCAGGGTTTCGATATAGGCGCCGGCGTCGGCGATCTCTACCGGGCCGGAATGATGGAAGCGGTGCCCCATCGTCGTCCGACCGCTCGCGATCCCGTCAATCTCGCAAGGCACCACCGCGTCGTCCAGCAAGGCGATGATGCCCGAAAGCGGGCGAACCCAGCGCAGGGATTCCGTGCTGAGCGAAGCTGCGCCCCAGCGCATCGACTTGGGCCAGGGAAAAGCGCGGATGATCGCCGGAATTGTTTCGGCCAGCACCGCAGCCGTGTCGCGCCCCGGCTTCTCGACCACGGCGAAATAGACGCCGTCACGCTCGGTCAACTGCTCGGCCGTGAGGCCAACCTTGCGCAGGAAACCCTCCAGTGCCTGCGGCGGTGCACCGACCTTTGGTCCCTTGGTTTCCTCGCTCACAGCGTCGGTGGCAAGCGGCAGGTCCTTGGCCATAAGCGCCAATCGGCGCGGCGTGGCGAAGGTTTCGATCGAACCCGCAGTCAACCCGGCCTTGGCCAGCGCATCGGCAAACAGCCGCGCCAGATCCTCCTTGGCCTTGGGCTGCATCCGGGCCGGAATTTCCTCGCAGCGCAGTTCGAGCAGGAAGTCAGCCATCAGACGAGACTCCAGCCCGGATATTTCGCCGCCCAGTCAGGCGCCATCTTCTCCGCATAGGCTTCGCACGACCAGCGCGCGAGATCACGGACGCGTCCCATGTAGCTGGCACGTTCCTGCACCGAAATCACGCCGCGCGCCTGGAGCAGATTGAACACGTGGCTCGCCTCGACCGCCTGTTCATAGGCGGCAATCGGCACGCCGGCAGCCAGCGCATTGCGGCACTCGGCCTCGGCCTTGGCGAAGAGATCGAACAGCGCGTCGGTATCGGCGACCTCGAAGTTCCACTTCGACATCTGGCGCTCGTTTTCGAGGAACACGTCGCCGTAGGAAACGCCCGCCGCGTTGAAGGCGAGGTCATAGACGTTGTCGACGCCCTGGATATACATCGCGAGGCGCTCGAGCCCGTAGGTCAACTCGCCTGCAACCGGCTTGCAGTCGAAGCCGCCCATCTGCTGGAAGTATGTGAACTGGGTAACTTCCATCCCGTCGCACCAGACCTCCCAGCCCAGCCCCCATGCACCCAGAGTCGGGCTTTCCCAGTCGTCCTCGACGAAGCGGATATCGTGGGCGAGCGGATCGATGCCGATGGCCGCGAGGCTCTGGAGGTAGAGTTCCTGAATGTCGGAGGGCGAAGGCTTCAGGATCACCTGATACTGGTAGTAGTGCTGGAGCCGGTTGGGGTTCTCGCCATAGCGACCATCGGTCGGCCGGCGGCAGGGCTGGACGAAAGCGGCGTTCCACGGCTCGGGTCCAAGCGCGCGCAGCGTTGTCGCGGTGTGGAAGGTGCCCGCGCCCATGCGCATGTCATAGGGCTGCAAGATGACGCAGCCATTGGCGCTCCAGAAGTCGTGGAGCGTCAGGATCATGTCCTGAAACGAGCGCGCGGGATCGCGCGGCGCAGGGGAAAAAGACAGGGCAGCACTCATGGCGGCTCGCCATGGCCGAACGCCCCCCAAGCGTCAATGCCGCAGCGCAGCATCGGGCGGGGACAAGCGGGTGCAGGTCAGGTTTTGGAGACACAAAGTAAGGTCTGCTTGACATAGTCAGCGAATCGCGACATATAGTCATGCATACGTGACATATGGTCAGGACAACTTGATGGAGTTACCCCATGAACACCCTGACCGAAACCATCTGCGTGAAGCGCTGGCACGCCTTCGTTCTGCTCGGCCTGAGCGGCTACGCGGTCGGCAGTATGGCAGCAAAACTCACCACCGCCCTCGGATTCTGAGCGCCGTGAAGAACCGTCTCAAGGTGCTGCGCGCCGAACGCGACTGGAGCCAGGCGGAACTCGCCGGGCGGCTCGATGTCTCGCGTCAGGCGGTCAATGCGATCGAGAACGGCAAGCACGACCCGTCTCTCCCCCTCGCCTTCCGGATTGCCCGCCTGTTCGACATGCGGATCGAGGAGATTTTCGATGATGAATTTTGATCCTTCCCGCAGCGATACCGGCGCGTCCGATGGCTTCCCCACGCTCGCTCGCCTTGCGCTTGCGCTTGGCGCCGGCATCGTGCTGCTTTTCCTCGTCGCAACCGTGGCCGGCTATCTCAGCGTGGTGATCGAAAAGGGCGAGCCCCGAGCACGGGATTTTGCCATTGTCAGCGCCCTGGTGCTTGCCATCGGCGGCATTGCCTATGCGACCTTGCGGCTCTGGCGGCGGATGAGCCCCGCCGTACTCCCGGCCACTGGCCCTGGCGAGGCCCGCACCCGCCAACGCCAGCGCCGCCAGGCTCTCTATTTCGGCTTTGCCGTGATGGTCGGCGCGATCATAGGACTTATCACCGGAGCCTTCGATCGCGGCGACGGCAACCTGTTCAGCAGCGAGTGGGACAAGCTCTCGCTTGATCCGGCGGTCGCAATCCTGCTCGCGGCGCTGGTACTGGTGGGCTTCGCAATCCTGCCGCTCTACGGGTTCCGGACGATCGACGAGATGAAGCGCGAGCATAATCTCATCGGATTTGCCGGCGGCTGCACCGCGGTGCTTGCGGGCTTCCCGATGTGGGCTGTCCTCCATGCCGGAGGGCTTGGCAATGCGCCACATCCCTTCGGTCTCTGGCTGCTCGGCTTTGGCGGAATGACCGTCGCCTACCTCTACGCATGGTGGCGGGCATAAGCGGCCCGGCATGCTTGCAAATTCCCCTAACTGATTGCTTGTTATCACCTACCCCATGAAAGGAACGACCATGAAACTTGCTTCTCTCCTTGCCCTCACGGCTGCCCCCTTCGCGCTCTTCGCTGCCAATCCGGCGCTGGCGCAGGATCATGCCGGACACACCGCCACCGCTGCTGCCACCCCTGCTGCGACGGCCAAGGGCCCGGCGCTGTGGAAGGTCGCCGACGAAGACACAACGATCTACCTGTTCGGCACTGTCCATGTGCTGCCCCAGGGCATCGAATGGTACGATGCGACCATCGCCAATGCGCTCGACAGCTCGGACATGATCGTCACCGAGATCAGGATGGACAAGGCCAGCGAGGCCGAACTCCAGCAGCTCAGCATGAAGCTCGGCCTGCTTCCTCAGGGCACGACGCTGCGCTCGCTGCTGACCCCCGAGCAGACCGCAGCCTATGAAGCCGGCCTTGCCAAGCTTGGCGCCCCGCCGGCCGCCTTCGATCCCCTCAAGCCCTGGCTCACCGGCCTCACCCTCTCGCTTCTGCCGCTGATGCAGCAGGGCTATGATCCCAATAGCGGGGTCGAGAAGGTGCTGCTCTCCAAGGCGGGAACCAAGGGTCAGGGCGCGCTGGAGACGGCCGAATTCCAGCTCGGAATCTTCAACAGCATGTCGCAAGAGGCACAGATCGCCTTCCTGATGGAAGCAGTCGATGGCATGGACGAGGTCAAGCCGACGCTTGATCGCATGGTCGCCGAATGGGCCGAGGGCGATGCCGAGGGCCTCGCGGCGGTGATGAACGAGGGCATGAGCGATCCGGCCGTGGCAGAGGCGCTGCTCTACAGCCGCAACGCCAATTGGGCCGAGTGGATCGACACCCGCCTCGACAAGCCGGGCACCGTGTTTATCGCGGTGGGCGCAGGTCACCTTGCCGGAGCCAAGAGTGTGCAGGACTACCTCGCCGGCAAGGGCATTACCGTCAGCCGGGTCAAGTGACCGGAACGGCATTTGCCCTGACCGCAACCACGGGGGCCGGAATGCTGCGCACAATCCGCCGCTTTGCCGCTGCCCTGTTGGCCCCCGTGCTTTGCCTTGCCCTTGCCGGTTGCAGCAATGCACCCGACGAGGAGCAGGCAGGCCCTCCCCCCAACCCGCTGCTCTACGAGATTGCCAGCGCCGACGGGACAGTGGAGGGCTGGATGCTCGGTACCATCCACGCTCTGCCCGATGGCACAGAATGGCAGACGCCCGCGATCGAAGAGGTCGCGGGCGATGCCGATTTGCTGGTGGTGGAGATTGCCTCGCTCGATGATCGCGAGGCGCTGGCGCGCACCTATGCCGCACTAGCCCACACGCCCGGCCAGCCTTCGCTCGACAAGCGCCTGTCCCCCGATCTGCGGCCGAGCCTTGCGGACATGCTCGACCGGGGCGGCATGGATGCAGACAGCTTCGGCGATACCGAAACCTGGGCTGCGGCTCTGACGCTCGCCCAGATCGATGCCGAAGGCGATCCCGCCAACGGCGTCGACCGCGCGCTGATCCGCCTTTTCCCGCAAGGCAAGGTCCGCGAGCTCGAAGGCGCAGGCGGCCAGCTCGCGATCTTTGATGCCCTGCCCGAGGCCGACCAGCGCGCCATGCTGGCAGCGGTGGTCGGCGAAACCGCAAGTGCCAAGGCCCGTGCGGCGCAATTGCGCAAGGCATGGCTGACAGGCGACGAGGCAACCCTGCTGGCCGCCAGCAACACCGGCATCATGACCGATCCGGAATTGCGCGAGGCGCTGCTCGTGGCGCGCAACCGGCGCTGGGACGCGGCGATTGCCGCCATGCTCGCGCAGCCCCCCAAGCCGCTGGTGGCGGTCGGGACGGCCCATCTGATCGGGCCGGACGGCCTTGCCACGATGCTGCGCGCCCGCGGTTACCGCGTTACCCGCATCCCCTAAACCGGTTGCCAAGCGCCCCTTCTCTCTCTAAGGGGCCGCGCTTCGGCGCTTCCGGTCATCCCTGGAGGCGGCTGCGCCGTGATGACTGATTTTCAAACACGCATTCGAAAGGCATACGTATGAGCGAGACTCTTACCCTGCCGGCTGAAGCGCGCGAACGGGCTGGCAAGGGAGCCTCCCGTGCAATTCGCCGCGATGGTCGGACCCCTGCTGTCATTTATGGCGGCAAGGAAGAACCCACCCTGATCCACGTGGAGCAGAAGGAACTGGTGCGCCAACTCGGTACCGGCCACTTCATGAACTCGATCGTCCTCATCGAGATCGGTGGCAAGACCATTCGCACCCTGCCCAAGGATGTTGCCTTCCACCCGGTGACCGACCGTCCGCTGCACGTCGATTTCCTGCGCTTGACCGGCGACAGCAAGGTCGAAGTGTCCGTGCCGGTGGTGTTCGTCAACGAAGACGCCTCGCCCGGCCTCAAGAAGGGCGGCGTGCTCAACATCGTGCGCCACGAGCTCGATCTGCTGTGCCCCAACGCCGACATCCCTGAAGAAATCCAGATCGATGTGACCGGCCGCGAAATCGGCGATTCGATCCACATCAGCAGCGTGACCCTTCCCAAGGGCGTGACCAGCGTGATCACCGACCGCGATTTCACCATCGCCACCGTGATCGCCCCGTCGGGCCTCAAGAGCAGCGAAGGCGAAGCCGCCGCTTAATCAGCGCGTCGCCATCTAAGGCTTAACGGCGCCGGGCTTCTCGCAAGGGAAGTCCGGCGTTTCGTTTTATGCGGGGTGGAAGTAGGAGCACATCATGCAGATCTGGGTCGGCCTCGGAAATCCCGGACCGCGCTATGCGCTCCACCGGCATAATGTCGGCTTCATGGCCGTGGACGTGATCGCGGACATGCATGGCTTTGGCCCGGTGCAGAAGAAGTTTTCTGGCTGGGCGCAGGAAGGGCGGATCGGCACGCACAAGGTGCTGCTGCTGAAGCCCGCCACCTTCATGAACGAGAGCGGCCGGAGCGTGGGCGAGGCGCTGCGGTTCTACAAGCTTGGCACCGACGCGCTCACCGTGTTTCATGACGAGCTCGATATTGCGCCCTTCAGGGTCAAGGTGAAGCAGGGCGGCGGCCATGCCGGGCACAATGGCCTGCGCTCGATCGACCAGCATTGCGGAGCCGAGTTCCGCCGCATCCGGCTCGGCATCGGCCACCCGGGGCACAAGGACAAGGTGACCGGCCATGTCCTGGGCAACTTCGCCAAGGCGGAAGAAGATGATCTGGCCACCATGCTCGGCGCGATTGGCGCCGAAGCCGAATGGCTCGCCAAGGGCGATGACGTGCGCTTCATGAACGACGTTGCGCTCAGGATGCAGGACTGAAGGCCATGACGACCGAACGCTCATTCCTTGAAGTCACGCCCGAACAGGGTGCTGCATTCTTCGGCACGCCGGACGAAGGGCCGGTGGTGATGCTGAACCTGCTGCGCTTTCGCGAGACGGCCGACTATTCCCACGCACCCGCGCTCGCCCCTCCCGCCCCCGTCTCGGGGTGCGAGGCCTATTCCCGTTATATGCGCGAGATGCTCCCCCTGCTCCACGCAAGCGGCGGCGAAGTGCTGTTTTCGGGCTCCACCGCGCAATTCCTGATCGGGCCGCAGGACGAGCAATGGGATCACGTTCTGCTGGTGCGGCAGGCGAGCAAGGCGCGTTTTCTCGCTTTCGCCAGCGATCCCGAAAGCCAGAGTATCACAGCTCACCGCACCGCCGCGATCAGCGATTCCCGCCTGCTGCCGATCCGCCAGGACTGACAGTGACCGGCAAGGTCATCACCATCCGGCGGCGCTGGTGGGCGCATCTGGTTATGCTGGTCCCGCTGGGATTGATGCCCATGCTCTGCGCGGTGATGGCGATGGCTGCTGTCGATATCCTGTCCGAACCGGGCGGGTGGTGGAAAGCCCCGTTCCTGCTGCTCGGGTCAGGGGTGATGGGGCTCGCCTTCGTCATCGCGCTTAACGCGCTGTTCTTCTACCGGGTCGAGCTTGATCAACGCGGCCTCAGGATCATCGGCAATCTCTACACCCATGATCTGACGTGGACCGAGATCACCTTGATCTATCGCCGCCACAATTTCCGCGTGCCGGGCTATCATGTCGGGATCGAAGTCGATGGCTCGAACCTGCCAAAGCGGCATTGGTGCAACCTGTGGGCGGCGGGCTATTTCATTCATCCGGGCATGGAAAAAGGCGGCACAGCGCTCACCGCCTATCTCAAGCGCAAGCGGCGCGAATACATCAAGCGGCAGGCGGCAGCAGAGGCGCAAGCCCAATGAAGCGCGTGCTGCTCATCGGCCCTTGCGGTTCGGGCAAGAGCACCCTCGCGCGCGAACTGGCCCCGCTCATGGGCCTGCCGCTCGTCCATATGGACCAGCTTGGCTGGCAGGCGGGCTGGGTCGAGACGGAGAAGGCAGAACTCAACGCCCGCCTCGCCCAAGTCGTCGCGCAGGACGAATGGCTGATCGAGGGCAATTACGGCAGCACCCTCGCCCCGCGGCTCGAGCGCGCGGATACGGTGATCCAGCTCGGTTTCCCGATCCGCCTGTGCCTGTGGCGGCTGGTGAAGCGCATCATAACCAATCGCGGCCATTCGCGCCCCGACATGCCCGAAGGCTGCCCCGAACGCTTCGATGCGGCGTTCTTCTGGTATGTGATGACCTGGAATTCCGGCCCCGGCCCGCGCACCGAGGCAAAGCTGGCGAATTACAAGGGCAACATCATCCGCCTGAAAGGCCCGCGCGAACTTGCGCAATGGCGCAAAGCCAATAACCTTGTCTGACTGATCTCGACCGAGGAAACCAGCATGACCCGTCTCGACCGCCGCACGCTGCTCGCAGGCGCCGCCGCCACCGCCTCGCTCGCTGCCTCCGCGCGCGCGGCCGAGCCTGTGTTCAATCCCGAGGTCAGCCTCAAGGGCAAGAGCGTGCTGATCACCGGTTGCTCCTCGGGCTTCGGCAAGCTCACCGCGCTGCTGCTGGCACAGCAGGGCGCCAAGGTCTTCGCGACCATGCGCGGAATTCCCCGTCCCGAGGCGACCGAGTTGATGGCGGCAAGCGCCAAGGACAAGCTCGACATCCACATCATCGGCATCGACGTCACCTCGGACGAAAGCTGCCAGTATGGCGCGCAAGTGGCCGAAGGGCTCAACGGCGGCCCGATCGACGTGCTGGTCAACAATGCCGGCATCGGCATCACCTCGCCGATCGAGGTGCAGGACATGGAGGCCACGCGCCTGATGTTCGAGACCAACGTCTTCGGCCCGCACCGCATGGCGCGAGCGGTTCTGCCGGGGATGAGGCTGAAGGGCGCAGGCCAGATCATCCAGATTTCGAGCCAGCTGGGCCGCGTCATCACGCCCTATTCCGGCCACTACTCAGCCACAAAATTCGCGCTCGAGGCGATGAGCGAGCAGCTCGCCTACGAGCTTGTGCCGCACAATATCGACGTCTCGATCATCGAGCCCGGCGGCTATCCGACGCGGGTGTGGGTCAACCGCAATGCCTATTCCTCCGCGCTCAAGGACCGCGCCGAAGCGATCCATGCCGAGGGCTATCCGCAGCAGGTCGCGCAGATGGGCAAGGAGGATGGCTCGGGCCGCCGCAATGATCCGATGGATGTCGCCCGCGCCATTTCCGCGCTTATCGGGCAGGCGCCCGGCACCCGTCCGCTGCGCCTGCCGGTCTCGCCCGGTAACAAGCCGCAGGTGCCGATCAACGAGGTCACCGCGCGGGTGCAGACCGAATGGCTTGGCAATTCGCCCTACGGCCCGCTGATTCGGGCGGTGCATGACAGCTAAATCGAACCAACCGTTCATGCTGAGCTTGTCGGAAGCAAAGCTGGGCATTGCCCAACCATTGCATTTCCCTATAGGCGCCACGCTCGAAGAGAAGTGCAGCCCTTCGACAAGCTCAGGGCGAACGGTTTAGAGAAAGACAGATCATGGGTTTCCGTTGCGGGATCGTCGGCCTGCCGAATGTCGGCAAGTCCACCTTGTTCAATGCGCTCACCGAGACGCAGGCGGCGCAGGCGGCCAACTATCCCTTCTGCACGATCGAGCCCAATGTCGGGCAGGTCGCTGTGCCTGACGAGCGGCTGCAAAAGATCGCCGCCATCGCCAAGAGCGCCAAGATCATCGAAACCCAGCTGGGCTTCGTCGACATCGCCGGCCTCGTGAAGGGCGCGAGCAAGGGCGAAGGCCTTGGCAACCAGTTCCTCGGCAATATCCGCGAGGTCGATGCGGTGGTCCACGTGCTGCGCTGCTTCGAGGATGACGACATCCAGCACGTCGCCAACAAGGTTGATCCCATCGCCGACGCTGAAGTGGTCGAGACCGAGCTGATGCTCTCGGACCTCGAAAGCCTCGAAAAGCGCGTCCCCGCCGCCGCCAAGCGCGGGGCTGCGGGCGACAAGGAAGCCAAGGCGATGGCGAGCGTCCTTGGGCAGGCCTTGGAGCTGCTGCGCGATGGCAAGCCCGCGCGCCTCACCGTGCCCAAGGACGACGAGGAAGAGCGGCTGTTCAAGCAGGCCCAGCTGCTCACCGCAAAGCCGGTGCTTTACGTGTGCAACGTCGCCGAAGAAGACGCGGCGACCGGCAACGCCCTGTCGGAGAAGGTCTTCGCCAAGGCCGCCGCCGAAGGGGCGCAGGCCGTGGTGGTCTCGGCAGCGATCGAGGCCGAACTGGTCGCCATGCCGATGGAAGACAGGGGCGAATTCCTCGAAGCCCTCGGCCTCACCGAAAGCGGCCTCGCCCGGGTGATCCGCGCCGGATACAAGCTGCTCGGCCTCAAGACCTTCTTCACTGCCGGCCCCAAGGAAGCCCGCGCCTGGACCTTCCACGATGGCGCGAAAGCCCCGCAGGCGGCGGGCGAAATCCATAGCGACTTCGAACGCGGCTTCATCCGCGCTGAGACGATTGCCTACGAGGACTACGTGAGCCTTGGCGGCGAAGTGGGCGCGAAGGAAGCAGGCAAGCTGCGGCAGGAAGGTAAGGAATACGTCGTGCAGGACGGGGACGTCTTGCTGTTCAAGTTCAACGTTTGACCCCGGATCAAGTCCGGGGTGACGGGCGATGGGGTCAATGCCGCCCGAACAGCTTCTCGACGTCTTCCATGCTGAGCTTCACCCAGGTCGGGCGGCCGTGATTGCACTGGCCTGAGCGCGGGGTGGCTTCCATCTCGCGCAGCAGCGCGTTCATCTCTGCCACGCTGAGCACCCGCCCTGCCCGCACCGAACCGTGGCAAGCCATCGTCGCGAGCACCAGTTCGAGGCGTTCGGCCAGCAGCAGCGCGCCGCTGTCCTCCTGCTTGCCGTGCTTGGCGATATCATCGGCAAGGTCGGTCAGCAGCTTGGCACTATCGGCCTTGGCAATGGCCGAGGGCACGGCGCGGACCAGCATTGCCGAAGGGCCGAAGCGTTCGATCACGAGGCCGTAGCGCGCGAGGCCCTCGGCGGCGTCCTCCAGGCGGTCGCAATCGACCTCGTCCAGTTCGACCACATCGGGCACCAGCAAGGCTTGCGAGCGGCGCACGTTCGCTTCGGCACCCGCAGCGCGCAGGCGTTCGAGCACAAGGCGTTCGTGGGCGGCGTGCTGATCGACCAGCACCAGCCCGTCGGCCGCTTCGGCGACGATATAGGTGTTCGCCACTTGCCCGCGCGCGATGCCCAGCGGATAGGCCTGTGCTTCCGCCGGAACCGGCGCGGCTTCCTCGGCGCGGCCCATCGGCAAGGGAGCGGGCTGGGCGAGCGGTGCGCCCCATGTCGCCCGCGCCTCGCCCAGTTGCGGCTGCGCGGCGGTCCAGTCGCGGCCCGAGAAGATGCTCTCCAGGGTCGGTGCCATGGGCGCTGGCGCAAGCGCGACAGGCTCGCTCATCCAGCGCCCCATCGCAGCGCGATCAGGCCCCTGCGCCGAGCGCCGGTCGCCAGTCGCCAGCGCCTGCCGCAGGCCCGAGACGATGAACCCGCGCACTCCGGCGCTGTCGCGGAAGCGCACCTCGGTCTTGGCCGGGTGGACGTTCACATCGACATCCTGCGGCGGCAGGTCGAGGAACAGCGCGAGCACCGCGTGCCGGTCCCGCGCCAGCATGTCGGCATAGGCCCCGCGCACCGCGCCCACCAGCAGCCGGTCCTTCACCGGGCGGCCATTGACGAAGAGGTACTGGTGATCGGCCACCCCGCGGTTCCAGGTGGGAAGCCCCGCCACGCCGGTGAGCCGCATCACCCCGTGGGGCGTGTCGCGCTCGAGTTCGATTCCGACGGAGTTGTCCTTCAATTCGTGCGCGATGATCCGCGCGACGCGGGTCGCCAGTTCCTCGCCCGCTTGCAGCGACAGGACCGTACGCTTGCCCCCCTCCCCCAGCGTTTCGAGCGTAAAGGCAATGTCGGGCCGCGCCATGGCGAGGCGGCGCACCACATCAAGGCAAGCGGCATATTCGCTGCGCGCCGAGCGCAGGAACTTCCGGCGCGCCGGCACCTTGGCGAACAGCTCCTCGACCCGCACCCGCGTGCCGGCCGGGAGCGCGGCGGGCTCGTCCGCCAGCAGAGCGCCATGATCGACCACTCTCCGCCAGCCTTCCGCAGCCCCTGCCTCGCGGCTTTCGATGGTCAGGCGGGCAACGCTGGCGATGGAGGGCAGCGCCTCGCCGCGAAAGCCGAGCGTCATCACCAGCTCGATCGCGCCATCGGGGCCGATCAGCGAATCTGGAAGCTTCGAAGTGGCGTGGCGTTCCAATGCCAGCGCCATCGCGCCCGGCCCCATGCCGCAGCCGTCATCCACCACTTCGATGCGCTGCAAACCGCCCTCGGCCAGCACCACGCCGATTCGCCGCGCACCGGCGTCGATGGCGTTCTCGACCAGCTCTTTCAGCGCCGCTGCCGGGCGTTCGACCACCTCGCCCGCGGCAATGCGGTTCACCAGAGCAGACGGGAGGCGGCGGATTTCGGGCATTTGTCGCACGCTAGCTGTCGGCGGTCGCAAAAACGAGGGTGAAGGCCAGAAATCACCAAGCAGGCCCACAATTATTTTGGCCTTTTGCCTGCGGATTCGCTAGGCGGAGGGCTTGATGTCACAACCGGGTCGAAAACCCCTGCAGCCATCCCTATCTATGGCTTGCAGTCCCGCCCCGCCACCATTGGAACACCAACCCACATGAGCTTCCTGTCCAATCTCTTCAAGTTCGGCTCGCAGAACATGGCGATCGACCTCGGGACCGCCAACACCCTCGTCTATGTGCAGGATCAGGGCATCGTGCTGAACGAGCCCTCGGTGGTCGCGATCGAGACGATCAACGGGATCAAGCGGGTCAAGGCCGTGGGCGACGATGCCAAGATGATGATGGGCAAGACTCCGGACAGCATCGAGGCGATCCGCCCGCTGCGTGACGGCGTGATTGCCGACATCGAAATCGCCGAAGAGATGATCAAGCACTTCATCCGCAAGGTGCACGGCAAGCGCAACCTGTTCCGCTATCCCGAAATCGTGATCTGCGTTCCCTCGGGCTCGACCTCGGTGGAAAAGCGCGCGATCCGCGATGCCGCATCCAATGCGGGCGCGTCGGAAGTGCATCTGATCCTTGAACCCATGGCCGCCGCGATCGGCGCCGACATGCCGGTGACCGAGCCGGTCGGCTCGATGGTGGTCGATATCGGCGGCGGCACCACCGAAGTCGCGGTGCTTTCGCTGCGCGGCCTTGCCTACACCACCTCGGTGCGCACCGGGGGTGACAAGATGGACGAGGCGATCGTCAGCTATGTGCGCCGCCACCACAACCTGCTGATCGGCGATGCCACAGCCGAGCGGATCAAGAAGGATTACGGCATCGCCATGATCCCCGAGGACGGCGTGGGTGAGACCATCACCCTTAAGGGCCGCGATCTCGTCAACGGCGTGCCCAAGGAAATCACCATCAACCAGGCGCATGTCGCCGAAGCTCTGTCCGAGCCGATCGGTGCGATCGTCGAGGGCGTGCGCATTGCGCTCGAAAACACCGCCCCCGAACTGGCCGCAGACATCGTCGACCAGGGCATCGTGCTGACCGGCGGCGGCGCGCTGATCCGCCGTCTTGACGAGCACCTGCGCGAGGAAACCGGCCTGCCGGTCTCGGTTGCCGAGGATCCGCTCACCTGCGTTGCCATCGGCACCGGCCGGGCGATGGAGGATCCGGTCTACCGCGGCGTGCTGATGACGGCGTAAGCCCCATCGGCCTGACGCCGGGGGTTCTGGCAGAAGGGACGGAAAAGCCATGGCGCCGCCTTCATCGCGACGGTCGGGCTTCTCGAAGAAGGCACAGTTCTCGGTGTTCACCGGCTATCTGCTGGCGGCCGCCGGTGCGCTGGCGGGCCTTGGTCTGCTGGTGCTGTCCCTGTGGCAGCCAACCGCCTTTGCCCCGCTGCGCGGATTGGCGGGCGATATCGTCTCGCCTGCAGGCGAAGCAAGCGCCACAGTGCGTGACGGTCGGCAGGGACTGTTCAGCGGCATCACCGGCTATATCCGCGCCGGCAGCCAGAACGCCGCGCTGCGCGAGGAAATGGAACTCGCCCGCCTCCGTCTCGCCGAGGCCGAAGCGGTCAAGGACGAGAACCGCCGCCTCAAGGCCCTGCTCGGGCTTAACGACAAGGCAATCAAGCCGGTTGCGGTGGCGCGGCTGGTGGGATCGAGCGCGACCAGCGGGCGGCGCTTTGCCTATCTTGGCGCAGGTCGCAGCGACGGGGTGGCCGAAGGCATGCCGGTGATGTCCGAGCGCGGCGTTATCGGCCGCGTGCTGGAAACCGGAAACAGGGCCGCGCGCGTCCTGCTGCTGACCGATAGCGAAAGCGTGTTGCCGGTGCGCCGCGCCAAGGGCGATGTCGTCGCCTTTGCCGAAGGGCGCGGGGACGGGATGCTGCGCGTGCGGTTGGTCAATCTCGGGATCAATCCGCTCAAGGTGGGCGATCTGATGGTGACCAGCGGCGCGGGCGGCTATTACCGGCCGGGCGTTGCCGTGGGGATCATCACCAAGATCACCCCCGATGGCGGGCTGGCGCGGCTGGTGGCCGAACCTTCGGCGATCGGATTTGTCGCGGTCGAGCCGGTCTACCAGCCCGAAGCCGTGGCCGCGCTGCAATCCGCACGCGCGCCGCTTGATGCGCCCCCTGCCGCGCCCATGCCGACGCCCTCGCCCGCGTCGGCCAATCCCGATCCCGCTGCGTCCGAGGACAGCGACTGATGGAGCGGCTCAATCCGAACGCCCGCTCCGATCGCTATGGCAGCCGCATCAACCGCACCCAGTCCCCGATCCGCGCGGGGAGCGTGCCCTATGTCTCGATCATGCTGGCATCGCTGCTGCCGGGACTGGTGATGGCCGATGTCATGCCGCTGGTGCCGCCGCTGGGGCTGCTGATGCTGCTCGCATGGCGGATGGTGCGCCCGGGCCTCCTGCCGCTGTGGATCGGCGCACCGCTCGGCGCGTTTGACGATCTGTTCAGCGGCCAGCCTTTCGGCAGCGCCATGCTGCTCTGGTCCCTTGCGCTGATCGCGATCGAGCTGATCGAGGCGCGCTTTCCCTGGCGCGGGTTCTTTCAGGACTGGTTCACCGCCGGACTTGCCGCGAGCCTTGTCTGGCTGGCCAGCCTGATGCTTTCGGGCGCCCCGCTCACGCCGGACATGCTGGTGGTAGCCTTGCCGCAGGCCTTGCTGTCGGTGCTGCTCTATCCGATACTGGCGCGCATGGTGGCCAGTCTTGACCGTTTCCGGCTCGCCCGCGCGCGGAGGATCGGGTGAAGCTTCCGTTCCTCGGCGGCAAGCGGCCACAGCGCCCTGCCAAGATCATCAACGCCTCGATCCTGCGCTCCTCCTTCGAGCGGCGCTCGGTACTGATCGGCACGGTTCAAGGCGGGATCGGCGTGCTGCTGGCGGCGCGCATGGGCTACCTCGCGATTGCCGAGAACGAGAAGTACCGGCTGGAATCCGAGAGCAACCGCGTCAATCTCACGCTCATCCCGCCGCGGCGCGGGTGGATCCTCGATCGCGACGGCGCGCCGCTCGCCTCGAACCGCGCTGACTTCCGGGTCGATATCATCCCGGAGCGCCTGTCCGATCCCCAGGGCACGATCGACCGGCTCGGCGCGCTGTTGAGCCTGGAGCCTGCCCGGATTGCCGACATCAAGGCCAAGGTGGCCGAAGCGCGCGGCTTTCAACCGGTCGAAGTCGCCAGCGGGCTCGATTACGAACAATTCGCCGCCGTCAGCGTGCGTCTGCCTGATCTCCAAGGCGTCGTGCCCCAGCGCGGCTTCTCGCGCTTCTATCCCACCGCTTCGAGCGTCGGCCATCTGATCGGCTATGTCGGCCCTGCTTCGGCCGAAGAATTCAAGGCCGAGCCCAATCCCCTGCTGATCACCCCGGGCTACAAGATCGGCAAGGACGGGCTCGAGAAGAAGTTCGAAAAGGAACTGCGCGGCGTGCCCGGGGCGCGGCGGGTGGAAGTGACGGCCGGCGGGCGCATCGTGCGCGATCTCGAAACCCGCGAGGATGTGCAGGGGCAGCCGATCCGCCTCACCATCGACGGCCCTTTGCAGGACTACGCCGCGCGCCGGATCGGGCTCGAAAGCGGGTCGGTAGTGGTGATGGACTGCCGCAGCGGCGACATCCTGTGCATGGCCTCGATGCCGAGCTTCGATCCCAATTCCTTCTCCGACGGGATCGGCGGGGTGGAATATGCCATGCTCAGCGAAGACGAGCGCGTGCCGCTGCGCAACAAGGTCCTGAAAGGGCTCTATCCGCCGGGCTCGACCGTCAAGCCGATGGTGTCGATGGCGCTAATGCAGGCCGGCATCGATCCGGAAGAGACCGTCTTCTGCGGCGGGGGCCTGCGCGTCGGCAACCGGGTGTTCGGCTGCTGGAACCGGCGCGGACATGGCGCGGTCGACATGGCCAAGGGCATTTACCAGTCCTGCGACGTCTATTTCTATTCGATGGCCCAGCGGGTCGGGATGGACCCGATCGCGACGATGGCGCGGCGCTGCGGGATGGGGCAGGAATTCCCCCTCCCCGTCATCAGCCAATTCTATGGCACCGTGCCCGATCCGGCATGGAAGATGAAGAAATGGGGCCGCGAGTGGCAGACCTTTGACACGGTCAACGCCACCATCGGGCAGGGTTACATGCTTTCGAACCCCTTGCAGCTGGCGGTGATGGCTTCGCGGCTGGCGACCGGGCACCACGTGATGCCGCGCCTGACGCTCGACACCGCACCCAAGGGCTTCGA
>Ga0315900_10000474_pt1 | contig 70237 bp, 67 predicted proteins | sample LakEriMetagenome_FD_203521 | JGI IMG/M metagenome (GOLD analysis project Ga0315900, IMG submission 203521) | Freshwater fungal communities from buoy surface, Lake Erie, Ohio, United States - Buoy 12 MA114 | ecosystem: Environmental > Aquatic > Freshwater > Lake > Lake biofilm | place: USA: Lake... | reverse complement strand
CGCCGCGCCCAAGGGGACTGCGGTTTCGGATTGTCTGGATATCCAACTGAGTTCATCAATCCCCGTACCGCAAGGCGATCAAGGATGTACGGCACCCATAGGAGGCCCGTCCATGCGGTGACGAGCGTCAGGTACATGAGTTCTGTCTTCACGGACGTCTCCGGTTTGCGAGGACAAGAAAAGCCTAGCAGAGGAACATTCTTCCGGCGGCTAACGTTTGAGTTCAGCGGCGCGCTTTAGCGCGTCCGCTGGAACGAGTTGTTATGCAATATTTTCTTCATCTCGCATTTGTTGAATGAATGCACCATCAAAGGACAACTTTTTGACTATGCTGGCCTTTGGTTCTATCACTCGCCAAAATGGGGTTGTATCTGGAGAGTTGCCACCATTTATTGTTTCGAAAGCTGCCTCAGCAACAATTCTCAAGAATATTCCGGTCGTCAGCGGGCAGGTGCAATCAGCCTTGTTACTGTTGGCAAGATCGACTCGCATTTGTTGGACACTTACACTCTGACCTCGAGGTATTTGTCGAATGTATGCATCGATCTCTTGTGGGGTGGATATATACATCAAAGCCCCTGCGGGCATTCCAGCCACAGATTTTTCAAGCCTCTTTTTTAGAGGGGCCTTTGAACAATTCAACTTTTCTGTCCAAGATTGCATGGCCACCCCCCCTATTTTGAAGCTCTTGATTGGGTTTCTAGCTGTTCTAAATACTTATGGGCAAACGATTCAAGATCAAAGAAAAGCTCGGCAAACAAGCGATCTACAGGTGATGCTGTGTAAAGCTCATACTCTTCAGTAACTTTCGTTGTTGAGGAATCAATCTTTTCAAGCTTGATGATGTAAGTGCCAGTAAATGACGATTTGAGACTTAACTCAAGACGAGAAAATGGTTGCGAGGAGATAACTTCAAAATCAATTGGGCTCCCCTTTTTAGGTTTTTCGATAAAACGATTCTCGTTTATAACAGTAACGCTTTCCAAGCCATCGCGCCATTTGGGTTGTTGATCCCAGTTGGTTATTGTTGTCCATATGGCTTCTTGTGGAGCATTCATTGTTCTCGTTACAGATACCTTTTGCTTTGCAGGAATTTGCATTCCGTAAACATACAATGCAGTAATTATTACGACAAGGAGTGCAGTAGCACCGATTGCGTATTTCATAGCGAGGGACTCCTAAATAAATATTCCGCTATTTGAGTATTCGAAAATCAGTAATGTAAAGCATAACATCTGTTTGGGCGGATCCGCCTAAGTCGTCTACAGAGCCCCTGCTGTCTGCCTAAGACGCAGAGCACCTCTGGCTGCCAGGTGGCAGAAGTACTGCGCTACATAGGATCTCATGGCTCCATAGACAGGGCACGGGAATTTTAGGCGGATCCGCAGAAGCAGTCTCCATTGTGTTATAGACTGTCGGCAAGGCTCCTGATGCCGTATGGGCCGCAGCTGAGCACGAGGCGGTGGCAATGGAAGCGTGGGAAGGCGGCAACATCCCTGTTGGCTCAGGGCTAGACGCACAGGAAGGGTGGACATTCTTTGGAGTTTTCGCGCGCCTTGTCTTCCAGGGCGGCTTCGATGGCGTCAAAGGCCTCCTCCGGCGTCATGGTATCTGGCCAGCTCACCGTGACTCTCTCAGAATCCACGGTTCCATCGGGTTGGTCCACGTCAATGTCAAAGTCCTGCTCCATCATTCCGCGCCCTGCCTTGCGCGGGCCTCCCGCTCCTTTTGCATGCCAGTCACCGTCGCAGACCTTCTCTTCCTGGATGGCGATCTCACATTTGCAGTTCTGATGGGGGCGGCCCGGATGCGATTCGTAGTAGCCTGAATGGGCAGCGCAAATGGGGCAATCTGGATTGCCGAGAAAGATATAGTACGTGCTCATTTCGTCCACCTCGCATGGCCATACAATCCCGCGTGGGTTTCCAGCCAGTGAATTCTTTTCTCCAGATCGAGAAGCTTGTCGTCGCTGGTCACAGGGGTTGGTGCCATCGCAAACGCCTCGGCCATCGCTCTTCGCCGCTTGTATCGATTGATGCTGTCCACAGTGTGCTTGCGCGGGATGAAGTAGCCGCCTCTGTAGATGTAGGCATCGCCCAGCTTGGGGGGCATGGCAAATGCCGCCCGGGGCACCCGATAGGCGTGGACGATCACCTCACCCAGGACGTAATCCTTCAGCAGGGATACAAGCTTCACGTCGGCTGTTCTTTTGTAGAAGGAGCTCACGCACAACAGGTCTTCTTCCCGAATCTCTTTCTGGCTGGCTAACGCTATTCGGATTGGCTTGCCCTTGCCCAGCGGCAAGATGTCGCCCTTGTATTCTGACAGCTGCATCGGCTCGTCAACACCTGCCTTGTCAGCCTCAGGCAGCGTGAGCACGTGGACCCCGATTGCTTGATTGTCCGCGCAGATGGGTGGGTTGCTGATCGCAAGAACGGCAAATCTGTTGTGCTCCACGATCAATGGCAGCCCGACGCCCATCGGAAGGCGCGTCAGTCGCACGCGTCCATGCGCATCCGTCTGACCGCTGTGCACCCCAATCCGGGCTTTCGCGCCGCTGATGGGATTGCCTGCTTGATCGCGAAGCGTGAGCGTGAGCGTGCCGCAGCAGCTGATGATTGCGGCATCTCTCATCATGGCGGCCAGCTGGTTGGCTGTTGGCAGGTCGCGAAGGAGATGGTTGTTGAGGGCGCGCTGGAAGGTCGCCTGTAACCCCTCCAATTCCTGACTGGCCAGTTCGTTGATCGTGCCAATCCCACCACGACATAAGGCCTCTGCCCATTGCGCCGTCATCCCCTTCACCTGGAGCAGGCTCGCCATGCTCTGCCAAGCCAGAACTTGATCTTCCGATGCCCTCGACTTTACAGCGGCATGCAGTTGGGCAACGCTGCAACGCAGGAGATCGAAGACATGAAAGACATGAATGGAGGCAAGGGCCTCGGCATGGGCCGGGCCGATTCCTTCGATCAGGGAAACCGGCGATGCTGGATCAGTCGCCATAGGGAAGCCTCCTTGGGTTTGGTCTTATCCGGTCGACCCCGATTCCTTTGTAGCCCTTAAACAAGAGGGTGCTCAGCCCTCTTCATGCAGCGACATGATCGTGAGGTCCGTTGCTGGGCATGTCAGCCTCACCAGCAACATCTCGATGCCAGCCATTCAGCCACACCCGCAGCATCAACCGTGGCGCCGCCGGATCATTCCGATAGACCTCCCGGTCGCGGGCTGTTTAGTGGTTGTCGCAGAACGCTGTGGTGTGATGCGGGCGCGAAGCGTCTGTCAGCACCCGTGCAGTGTTCGGCGGCGCCTTCATCAGGCCGCTCGGCTCGGTGATCACCATGAAGCCCAGCACGGCGATAGGTCACCCTGGGCTTGGCAAGTCCTGCGGCTAGGGCCCATTAGACGTCTGTCCCAGTAGCCCTAACGGGCCCTCTGCAGCAGCGGTTGCTGGCCACGTCTTGACGCGCACCCTTGGCCACGCCGCTCCAGGACCCCGCTGCCGCAACCGATCTGATCAGCTTCCTCAACGAGCTGCTCGGCACCCATGTCGCCAGGCCGCCGTCGGATTCCACCTTCCGCCTGTTGCTCGCTCAGCTCGACGCGCAGGGATTCGAGGCTCTGTTGCAGCAGTGGATCGCGGCCCGCTCTGGCTTGGCTGAGACCGTCGACACACGGGTGTGCGACGGCAGGACACTGCGGGGCTCGATCGCTGAAAACGCCTCCGGCGCAGCGCGTTTCATTGCTCAGGTGAGTCTCTGCTCCAACACGCTGGGTGGCCATCGCCCAGAGCACCTACGCCAGCGATGCCGGCGGCGAGCTCGCGGCCCTGCGGCAGCTCCTGGATCGCGTGGAGCTGGAAGGGCTTCTGGTGCAAGCGGACGCGCTGCATGGGAACCGCGGTTTTTTCGCTACCCAGAGCAGCGTGGTGCCGCCTTCCTGATCGCCGTCAACCACAGTGGCCACAAGGGATCTCAGGTGATCAGCGAGCGGCTCACTGGCGGCCGTCGGGTGCCATTTCAGGCCAGCCAGCGTGAGCGCAAGCGCGGCCGTGACCTCACCTGGACCCTGTGAGGCATGCCGGAGCCGCCGTGGGTGGCGGAGAACTGGCCGGGCAGTGCCACGATCCTTGCGGTGCGCTGCAAGGGCGTCCGTGTGGGGAAGCCCGTCGATGAGATCCGTTACGACGTCACGAGTCTCAGGACAGCAGCCACGGCACTGCTGCGGCATGTCCGCGACCGCTGGTCGATCGAGAACTCCTGGCGCTGGCCCCGAGACACCCAACTGCGAGAGGACGCTCATCGCTATCGCGAGAGCAACGCCGTGCGCATTCATGGCCACGCTTCGCAGCCTGGCCATGAATGTGCTGCGCCTCGACGGGGTCTGGTCGATCACCGAGGGCTTGGCTGCCCTGTCCCATGAGATCAGGGGACTTCTGGAACTGCTGGGCTGGCGAGAACCACGCCCTGAGCGCCCTGGCGACGATCCGCTGCGAGCGCTGCCTGTTCCCGATCGTGGCGGCCCTGCGGGAGCCTTCGCTGGTGCAGGACGCCGCCTGGGAACTGGGACAGATGGCCCCTCCCACCCGCTGCCGCCCCGGCCCTGCGGGCCGTGATCAGCTCACCCAGCCACGGTGAGCTGGCCCGGGAGAACGCCCGGATGACCCTCCAGGGCATCCTCGCGCCTTAGCCCAGCTGCCGCAGGGAACGGTGCAGGTGCAGGGGGGGGCGAAGCTCCAGACGCAGTGCAGGGGGGCTGGGCTGGAGCAGCCCGAACCCGTACCTGGCGGCCCTTCTGGGGAAGACGGCGCCATCCCACACAGCGCCTCGCGGTTCCCTGGCGTCACGGGTGTTGGTGATCGGCTTCGCCGCCCACCCGAAACATCGCCAGCACATCCTCCCGCAGCCGGCCGAGACTCTCCGCGCACAACGGCAGCGTCTCCCGGCCCCGCAGGGCGATCGGCTCGTCGAACCCCCCGCCATACCAGTGCAGCAGCAGCCCCACGGTTGGGGTGCGGGGCTGGCTGAGCAGGGCGGTGAGCAACCGTTCCCACTCGATCAGTCCGGCCTGCGGATCATGCCCGGAGCCGGGAATCTCCCGTTGGTGGCGCCAGCGCCGGATCCTGGCTTCGCTCCAGCCCCTGCGCCGCAAGGCGGCCTCCTTGCGCTCCTCCGACCGGCGGCGGCGCTCCGGCAGGGCCGGGTCGCGCGCCAGGGCCCCCAGGGCCGTGCCGCAGTCGCAGTGACCGGCGGTGGTGAGCAGGAGCCGCTCACCCGGCTGCAGCTGGGCTTCGAGGGCGGGATTGCTCTGGGGCTTCAGCGCGCGGCCGTGACGGGCCATCACACCCTCCAGAGCGGCGAGATCGGCGGAACCCGGCAGAACGGCGCTGATGAAAAAGCACATGCCATGGCCGGCTGCGCTCGGCTGCGGCCGGGTCGTGAAGGTGGCCCCAGCACTCTGATGCGGGCCTGCCGGCTCTGGAGTGCTCAGCCACCAGGAAGGCGTCAGCCGGGCTGGTGCAGGGCCTGGATCAGCTGCCCATAGGCTTCCCGTTCACCGGCCGCGTGCGCCACAAAGGCCCTGATCGCGGCGACCTGGCGCCGGAGGGGGCGCGGGCCGGCGTCCGTGTCGGCGAGAACCCACACCGCGAGCACCCCGTCGCTCACCCTGACGGCGGCGGTGCAGAGCCCGTTGCCGTCCGGCGCGCAGTGCAGGGCGGGCGCCTGGACCCCAGGGCCCAGGCGCCGCACCACCTCTCGCACCTCTTCCTTCTGACCACCGATGCTGCCCAGACTGTTCGTCTGGGCGAGGGCGCTGGGCACGAGCAGGGTGAAGCGCCTGAGGTTGTCCGGGAACAGGTTGGAGCCGCCGCACTGCCGGCGTGCCCAGCGCTGCCGGAGCTTGCCGCACAGCTGGGGGATGGCGATCCATTCGTCACGGGCGCTGTCCTGGAACGTGCTGTAGTCCGTGAGGGTCACCGTGAGGCTGGAGACCGGCAGCCCTTGGCCCCGGCTCGCCGAGCCGGCGAGCTCCTGCTGCCCATAGGAACAGGGCCAGAACGATGATTTCGCACAGGGCCGCTCCACCCGCTCGATCGCCACCACCGGCAGCTGGAGTCGATGGGGGCCGATCCGCAGGCGCGCCGTCCGGGCCAGGGTGTCGGTGTCGATCGGTGGTGGCTCTCGCCCAGGCCCGCTGCAGCCGGGCAGGCAGGCCACCACGGCGAGGGCGCCGAGAGGGAGGAGGCTGCGCGTCAGGGCCATGGTCGATGGCATGGCGGGTCTGGAGCGGTGGCCGCCCTTCGATCCCGGGGTGAAGCAGGGCACGGGCTGTGTTGTGCCGCGCTCCAGCCTCAGGCGCTAGCCATAGGCATAGGACACCTGCAGGCAGGCCCGCTGGCTGCGCGGATCCAGGCTGAGCAGCAGATACTTGAGCGCAGAGCCGCCCGCCAGCCGCAGCGAGGCCGGCCGCCCGGCGATGCCGTGCCGTTCGCTGGGGTTGGAGAGCGCGGCGGCGCAGCCGGGCCCCTTGAGCTGCACCAGGAGGGAGAGCGAGGAGGCCCAGGTTGGATCGGCCGGGATGGCCTCGAGCTTCAGGTGGCGGCTCAGGGCCCCGGCGGCCGATGGCGGCAGGCTCAGCGAGCACTCCCCATTCCGGGTGTTGCCCAGCATGCGGCAGTCGAGCTGGGCGGGCGTCACCCCGCGCCCCTGAGCAGCGCGCGCCCATCGGCGTCCAGCCCTTCGCGCTGGACGGGGTTCCAGCGCACCGCGCAGCCGCTCAGCAGCAGGCCGCCCAGGGCTGGGGCGAACACACAGCATCGAGGCACCGGATGCAGGGGCGTTTCCCACCATCCTGGCGCTGGGCCCGATCCCCAGGGGCGCGAACCGGGGAGCCGGGGAGACGGGGAGTCGGCGAGCCGGGCAGCTGCCGCGCCGAGGCCCAAGTTCCGATCTCCGATTGGATGGCGGGAACAGGCCGGGGTGATCCCCGCATGCTCCATCGGAGAGTTTCTTCAGAGCGGGCCTCGATCCAATGGAGCTGGCCGAGGGCCGCCGCCCCTACCTCGTGCGTTTCTTCAGAGCGGGCCTCGATCCAATGCACCTGACAGCGCTCCTGGCCACGGCCACAGCCACGGCCAATGCCAGCGGCCTGCATGGGCCCGGGGGCTGGATCGCGCGCCTGATCCAGGCCCTGCTCACCGCCTCGCTGATCGCGATAGCGCTCGCCTGGTGCTCGCGAGCAGCGGCCCGCCACCGGCACCGCACCAAAGGCACCCCGCAGCGACCGTTGCTCGCCTACCCGCTCTGGACCGTGGGCCTCGGCCTGGGCTGCATCCTGCTGTTCTCGCTGTGCGCCTGGTTCGCCTGGCACTCACCGCCCAGCCGCGGCGGTCCGAGGGCGGCCCTGGTGTTCCTGGTCTTCGTGCTGCTGGGCGTGGCGCTGGTGGTTTCCTGTCTGGCGGAGATCTTCGTGGTCGACGCGGCGGGCATCGAGCGTCTGCGGTTCGGCCGCTCGCGCCGCATCGCCTGGGGCGACGTGAGCCGGGTGGGACTGCCCTGGGGCGGCCAGGGCATCCGGCTCGAGGCCCGCGATGGGCGCAGCCTGGAACTGGCCGAGCTGCTGGATGGCTTCGGGGTGCTCTGCGACGCCCTGCTGCAGCGGGTGCCTGGCGCGGGACAGGTGGGACTGCGGGTGGATCCCGTTGCCTCCCTGCTGGTGCTGCGGAGCGCCTCGCTCGATCCCGAGGCGCTGCAGCTCGCCTATGCCCACTGGTTCGAGGCCGAGGAAGCCGAGCCCCCCGAGGCCATGGGCCCCGACGAGTGCGTCCTGGCCATGGGCCGCGCCTTCGGCGCGCGCCTGCTCTGGCACCACGGCTCCTTTCTGCCGTTCGAAGCGCGCTGGACGCACGCCGGCCAACCGCGCATCAGCCATGGTGAGCCCCGGGGGGACGATCCCGGCTATGCGAGCTTTCGGCTGGAGGGCCGCGAGGTGGTGATCGTGAGCGATGCCGGCAGCGTGCGCGAGGACCTGGATTCCTGAACGCCCGCAGGCGACACCGGCAGGCAACCGCGGTTGCCGGAGCCGGGAGGGATCGATGGAGAGCGGCTGGCGCGCCGCCTTGGCCGGTTCAACGGATCCGCTGCGGCGGCTGTCGTTCACGGGGTCTGGGGATCGCGGCCGGCGTCGAGCAGCCGTTCGATCTGGTCGAGCGCCTCATCCAGCGGTGCGATCGCCTCGGCCACGGCTGCGCCGCTGGCCTCGCTGCTGGGCCACTGCTGGTCCACCTGCTGCTGCAGCTGGCGCAGCCCGCCCTCGATCTGCTCCAGCCGGGTGGCGAGGGCCAGCAGCCTGGCCTCGCGCGCGTCCATACCGAAGCGGGCCGCGTCGAGATTACGGCTGAGCTGGTCGACGAGCCGTTGCCGTTCTCGACGCAAGGTGCCCGAGCGTTCTCGCCGCAGGGCTTCCTGCTCGCGTGCCAGGCGCAGCTCCAGATCCTCCGCCGAGAGCAGGATTCCACCACCGGATTCCAGCAGGGGCCGCCGCTCGCCGATGCGCTGCGGCAGCCCGCGCAGCCGCTCGCAGCAGAGCTGCACCAGGGCCAGGGGCTCCAGGTGGGCGTGGGCGCGCACCTCGGGATCGCGGTCGGACTGAATGGCGGTGCAGGAGCGCACGGCGATGCGCACAGGGGTGCCATCGTCTGGAAGCGCGCAGTCCGCCAGCACCTGGGCCGGGGCGAGCAGGCCCAGGCTGGCCGCGGTGAACGCGCCGAGGAAGGCCGGGCGGAGACGGGGCGGGTTGGGGGCGCGCATCGGGATTGCATGGGTGAGCAGGGTGACCTGGGGATCGCCCGGCGGTTCGCAGCGGCATCTCCGTTGTGGTGCCGAGAGCGTTGGCGCTGAGGGGGTGTCACGAGCCGGATTGCGCCGGGGCGGTGCTCGTGGTTGTACCAATCCACGAACGCAGCCTGCCAGACGCAGACGTCATCCACGGCGTCGGCATGGAGGAATGGAGGATCAGAGGCTGGCGCCGGCTGTTGCTGATTCGGCCCCGCAGCCAGGCGCGGCTGAGCAGATCAGCGGCGATCCGGGCCACCTCCCCCTCGGCCACGTCCGAGGCAACCACCCTGTGTCTCCAGACGGCGACCAGCAGATCTGAGGTACGGCCAGCTGCAGCAGGCCGGTTTCCGGCCACCAGCTGAGCTTCAGGTTGCTGACGTCGTCATCCATCAGGGCCGTATCGCAGGCCCCTTTGTGCTCCCACCGGCCCTCTCGCACCCAGGGCGACCCAGGCGGGCATCTCCCCCGGCATCCTCTGAACCTCCCCAGGCTCCCGGGCACCCGCTGAGCCGCTCGCCCTGGCTGCGGAGCCGGCCGGCGGCCGCGCCTCAGGCACTCATCGCCAGCATGCGTTCGATCGGTGCCAGGGCCCGGAGCCGCACATCCTCATCCAGCACGATTTCCGGAGCCAGCTCCACGAGGCAGCGCCACACCTTCTCCAGGGTGTTGAGACGCATGTAGGGGCAGGCATTGCAGCTGCAGCCGTCGGCGCCGGGCACCGCGAAGAAGGCCTTGTGGGGCAGCCTGCGCCGCATCTGGTGCAGGATGCCAGGCTCGGTGAGCACGATGAAGCTGCTGGCGGCGCTCTCCTCGGCGCGCCGGAGCAGCTTGCTGGTGGAGCCGATGAAGTCGGCCAGATCCAGCAGGTGCTGCTGACACTCCGGGTGGGCCAGCACCTCCGCCTGCGGCTGCTCCAGCTTCAGCTGCAGCAGCGCCTGCTCGCTGAAGGTTTCATGCACGATGCAGCTGCCGGGCCAGAGCGTGAGCGAGCGGCCGCTCTGGGCCTGCACCCATCGGCCGAGATTCTGATCCGGGGCGAACAGGATCGGCCGGTCGGCCGGCAGTTGCCTCACCAGATCCACGGCGTTGCTGCTGGTGCAGATCAGGTCGCTCTGGGCCTTCACGGCGGCGGAACAGTTGATGTAGCTCACCACGATGTGCTCGGGATGGCTGGCCCGGAAGCGGGCGAACTCCTCGGCCGGGCAGGCGTCAGCCAGGGAGCAGCCGGCCTCCAGGTCGGGCAGCAGCACCCTCCTGGAGGGGTTGAGGATCTTGGCTGTCTCGGCCATGAAGTGCACGCCGCAGAACACGATCACGTCGGCCTGCGTGCCTGCGGCCCTGCGCGCGAGTTCCAGCGAGTCGCCGATGAAGTCGGCGATGTCCTGGATGGCGTCATCCTGGTAGTAGTGGGCCAGGATCACCGCGTTGCGCTGCCGCCGCAGCCGGTCGATCGCGGCGGGCAGATCGGCCGGGGGCGTGCTCGACCCGGAAGCAGCGGGGCTGCCGATGGCGGGGGAGTCGGAGGCGCTGCCGGCCGCTGGGTTCTGGGAGGCCGCGAAGATCAACGCCGTTCCCCCGTCGGGCAGGATGCGAGGAGCCTAGGCACATCTGGATGCCCATCCTGCGCCTGGCTGTGGTGGGTGATCCGCATGGCGCCTGGGATGGCAGCGACCAGGCCCTGCTCAGCCTCCTGGCCCCGGCCGCACTCCTGGTGGTGGGTGATCTGAGCGACGGCGACCCCCGGGTGCCGGCGCTGCTGCGCCGGCTGGAGCTGCCGGCGGCCTGCATCCTGGGCAACCACGACAGCGGCCGCGACGCCTCCGGCCGCACCCTGCGCCGTCAGATCGAGACCCTCGGGCCCCTGCACTGCGGCTGGGCCCTGCGGCAGCTGCGGCCGCCGGGGCTGGCGGTGGTGGGCGCCCGACCCGGCTCCGCCGGGGGAGGATTCCGTCTCTCCAAGGCGGTGCTGGCGGCCTACGGGCCGCTGAGCCTGCAGGAATCGGCCGACCGCATCACCGCCGCCGCCCTGTCGGCCGATCCGGATCTGCCCCTGGTGCTGCTGGCCCACTGCGGTCCCGGCGGGTTGGGCAGCATGGCCGCCGACCCCTGCGGCCGTGACTGGAAGAGCCCCTGCGACTGGGGCGACCAGGACCTGGCCCTGGCGATCCACCAGATCCAGCGGCAGCGGCGGTTGCCGCTGGTGGTGTTCGGGCACATGCACCACGTTCTCAAGCGGGGCCAGGGACTGCGCCGCAGCCTGTGCCTCGACCGTCACGGCACCCTCTATCTCAATGCCGCTTGTGTGCCCCGCCATGGGCGGGATCACTCCGGGCGCGAGCTCCGCCATTTCAGCTGGGTGGAGCTGCAGGTGGATGCACCGGGCGCGGCGCGGGTGATCCGGGCCAGCCACCGCTGGTACGGTCTCGGCGGGGAGCTGCTCTATGAGGAGCTGCTGTATCGGCGGGAGCCTCTGCATCGGGAGGAGCTTCCGGATCGGCAGCCCCGGGATCTGCCGCTGCCGGCGCCGGGGACCGAGAACCTGCAGCCGTGCTGATCTACGCCTGCGTCAGTGCCCACGGCTACGGCCACGGCTCCCGCACGGCGGCGGTGCTCGCTGCCCTGCACAGGCTCAGGCCCGACTGGCGCCTGGTGCTCTCCACGATGCTGCCGTCCGACTTTCTGGCCACCGCCCTGGGGCCGGTGCCCTTCGAACGGCGCTGGGCGCGCTGGGACGTGGGGGTGATCCAGGCCGATGCCCTGGGCGCTGATCCGCCGGCCACGCTTGCCGCCCTGGCACAGCTCGAGGCGGACCTGCCCCAGCTGTTGGAGGCGGAGACCCGCTGGCTGCGGCAGCAGGGCCAGCCGGTGCTGGTGCTGGCCGATGTACCACCGGCGGCCGCCCGACTGGCTGCCGCGGTGGGCGCTCCCCTGGTGTGGCTGGCGAGCTTCGGCTGGGAAAGCATCTACGGGCCGATGGGTGGAGCCTTCGCCGACTGGGCCGGGCGCTGCCTGGCCGACTACCGCCGGGGGGATCTGCTGCTGCGCTGTCCCCTGGCCCTGCCGATGGCCTGGCACATCCCCGAACGGGCGATCGGACTGACGGCCGGGCGGCCCCGCCTCAGCCCCGAAGAGCTGGAGACCCTCGCCCGGCGGCTGGCGTTGCCGCGGGAGCGCGATCGCTGCGTGCTGGTGAGCTTCGGCGGCATGGGGGCGGCGCTCGATCCCTCCCTGCTTGATCGCTGGCCCCGGCATGTCTTCCTCAGTGCCGATCCGGCCCTGGCCAGCCGTGCCAATGGCCGCCTGCTGCCCCGCGGCCTGCGGCCGCTGGAGCTGATGCCGCGATGCGGACGCCTGATCACCAAGCCCGGCTACAGCAGCTTCTGCGAGGCGCTCACGGCCGGGGTGGGGATTCACCTCGTGCAGCGGGATGGTTTTGCCGAGGCCCCGGTGCTGGAGGCTGCCCTGCGGCGCCATGGCTGGCATCGCTTGCTCAGCCGGGAGCAGCTGCATGCCGGCGATTGGCAGCTCGACCAGCCCCTGATGCCGCCCAGCGAGGGGCCGCTGCCGCCGGGGGGCACCGAGGAGGCGGCTGAAGCCCTGGCGGCTGTGACCCTGGCGGCCATTGGCCGCTGATCAGGGCCCATGGCGTGCTGAGCGAGGGATCACGGCGCCGCCTTCGCCCGTGGTGGACGGCTGCGCAATTGGCACGGAAGCCATCGTCATGACGAAATTCTGTAGGCAAGCTCTGACGAACTTTCAGCATTCTCCATCTCGCCGGGGTGCATAGTCCATTCCAGACGCTGTGCTAGCAATTGAATTGTTGTTGTCCCAGTACTGAATTGCGGCCGCACCTCAAGCCTCTGTTAGCGGATCCTGAACCTGATCTTCCAGCCTTGGTGTGCTGAATCCGGCCTCATTCCAGCCTCTTCCCTGTCTCAGTCAAACCCCACTCTCACCCCTTCGCGCCAGTTGAGCCGATCCCACCACTTCTGTCATCCGTCCCCGAGCCACCCCTTGATCCGATGCCCGCTCGCTTCGCTCCGAACCTGCGCCATCGCCTCCTGCCGGTGGCCGCCTTCACCCTGATCTCGATCGCCACCGCCCCCGTCCAAGCCGCCCCCGTCCAAGCGGGCCCCTTCGAGGCCAGGACCGCCCGGGCCGCGGCCGTCCAGGCAAGCAGCGACGATTCTGGCCTCACCCCGCCGCCAGACACATCCCCCGCCGCGGCGGGCGGCGGCCTGCTCACGGTCCCCCTGCCGCCGCCGGGGCCCCGCCTCTTCGCCATCACCCCCGAGCGCCGCGCCCTGCTCAACACCATCCGCTACGCCGAGGGCACCTGGGCCAACGGCGATGAGATCGGCTATCGGATCATGTTCGGAGGTGGGCTGATGCCCCACCTCGAGCGCCATCCCGACCGGGTGGTACGCACCGCCCGTTACGCCAGTGCCGCGGCGGGGGCGTACCAGTTCATGCCCTTCACCTGGCGCATGGTGTCGCGGGCCCTGGGTTTCAACCACTTCGGACCCCAGCTCCAGGATCAGGCGGCCATCTTTCTGATCCAGCGACGTGGGGCCCTGGCCCTGGCGGATCAGGGCCGGTTCAGCCCCGATCTGGCCCATCGTCTGGCTCCTGAATGGGCCTCCTTTCCCACCCGTGCCGGCCGCAGTTTCTATGGCCAGCCCGTGAAGCGCCTTCAGGATCTCCAGCGCTTCTACGACCGGAACCTGGCCCAGCTGCGGACCGGTCTGCCACAGGAGCCCGCGCCGACCCCGGCCTGTGAGCAGACAGATCTGCGCTGCCGGCTGGAGTCCCTGGATCGGCTGGGTCCGCGTGGGCGGGAGAGCTGAAACTCAGCTCTCCCCTGGTTGGTTGCGCTGGCGGCCCACCGTGTTCTGCGCGATCAGGTAAGCCGCCACGATCGCGCCCACGAACCCCAGGCCATTGCGCAGCAGGGGCAGCAGATCAGAGGTGCGCGTGATGATCGGCGCCACCCCGAACACCCCGAACAGGATCACCCACAACGGCGAGAGCAGCAGCACCCAGGCCCATTCGATGCCGTGCTCCGGCTTGCGGGGGTAGGCGGCGAAGCCCACGATCAGTCCCCCCAGGATCGAGGTGGCCAGGGTGAGCAGCCACTGCTCCTGGGGCAGTCCGGGCACCACCTGACAGCCGCCCCGTTCCAGGCAGGTCTCCACCGCCGCCAGGGCATCGCTGATCGCGCCGTCCTCGCCGTGGTCGCGCACGTAGTACACATTGCCGAAGCGCGTCTGCAGCTCCACCCAGTAGGTGCGCGGCATCAGGGCGAAGAGAGCATCGCCCACGTTGAAGTTGAGCAGGTTGCCGCCGCGGGGGTCGGCCACCAGCAGCAGGCTGCGCTCATCGAGGTTCCAGAAGTCCTTCACCGCCAGCCCGGGCGTGCGCTCGTACTGGGTGAGCACGCGCAGCTTCCAGCCGGAGTCGCCCTCGAAGCGTTCGAGACGCTCCTCCAGGGCTGCGCGCTCCGAATCGCTGAAGGCCTTGGCCAGGTCGATCACCGGCGTGGGATGGTCGGGCAGCAGATCGGGGTTGTCGTAGGCCAGGGCCGGAGCCACGCCGCCGAGCAGGGAACCAACCAGCAGCAGCAAGCCCAGCATCGCGCCCCACAGCTGACCCATGCCCATGACCTCAGGGAAGATGCATTCTCCCTGAGCCGCCACCCGAGCGTGACCGTGCCCGCCTGGCTCCTGCAGCGCCTCCACAGCGCCGGCGGCAGGGTGCCCTTCGCCACCTATATGGACTGGGTGCTGCACGATCCCCACCACGGGGCCTACGGCAGCGGGCGGCTGCGGATCGGCCCCGGCGGCGATTTCGCCACCGCGCCCTCGCTCGGACCCGATTTCGCGGCCCTGCTGCTGGTGCAGCTGGCCGACTGGCTGGAGAGGATCCGGGAGTTCGGGCCCGAAGCTCCCCTGGCGCTGGTGGAGGCGGGCCCCGGCGAGGGCACCCTGGCGGCGGAGCTGGCCAGGGGCCTCGCCGCCGGTTGGCCCCAGCTCGCCGCCCGCACGGAGCTGGTGCTGGTGGAGCCGAATCCGGGCATGGTCGAGCGGCAGCGCCAGCGGCTGCACGACTGTCCACTGCCCTGCCGCTGGATGCGGCTGGACGAGCTGGCCGGGTCCCCTGTGCGCGGAGTGGTGGTGGCCCATGAGGTTCTCGACGCCCTGGCCGTGCAGCGCATCGTCTGGAACGGAAGGCGCTGGTGCGAGCAGATGGTGGCTGCCGATGGCAGCCCCCGCGGCCTGCGGCTCGAGCCCGGGGATCCCCTGGGCCCCGAGCAGGATGGGACCCTCACCGGACTGGGCCTGCTGCCGCCATCGCCGCAACGGCCCGCGGGCTGGTGCACGGAGCTGCATCCCGGCGTCGCGCCCTGGCTGGCAGCCTGCGGCGCCGGCCTGGCTCCAGGTGTTCTCCTGGTGATCGACTACGCCCTCGAAGCGAGCCGCTACTACGCCCCCCAGCGCGGCGCCGGCACCCTGATGGCCTACCGGGGCCAGCGGGCGAGCTCCGATCCTCTGGGGGAACCCGGCCGCTGGGACCTCACCGCCCACCTCTGCCTCGACAGCCTGGAAGCCGCCGCAACGGCGGCCGGCTGGCAGCGGCTGGGGGGCTGTCGCCAGGGGGAGGCGTTGCTGGCTCTCGGCCTGGCCGGACGCCTGCACGGGCTGCAGCGGGGAACCGACCTGGCCACCGCCCTGCAGCGGCGCGAGGCGCTGCTGCGCCTGGTGGATCCGGCCGCGCTCGGCGACTTCCGCTGGCTGGCCTGGGTGCGCGGGCTCCCCCTGCCGACGCCGCGGTTCCTGCAGCCACCACCACCCTGAAGCCGGCGCTCGTCCCGGCCAGCGATCCAGGGGCGCGGTCGGGCGCCTGTGCCGGGGGCACAATGCCCGGAGCCGGCCACCGCAACGGGGTGCGTTCCCTCGCCGTTCCGATCCTGGCGTCGCTGTTGCTGGCAGCCCCCGGCGTGGCCCAGCAGCGGGCCACCATTGAGGCGATCCTGGACGGGCCTGAGCTCTACATCGACCAGGCGCAGGCGCAGCTCCAGCAGCAGGCCCAGTCGCCCCAGGTGATCTCCACCGGCAGGAGCCGCGGCCAGCTCGGCTTCAGCGGCGGCGCCACCGGGCGCATCAACCGCCACTCCCTGATGCAGCTGGGACAGCGCTGTTTCCTGCTCAACCGTGGCGAGCTGCTCATCTCCGGTCGGGAGGGTGGCTGCACCCGCTCCAGCCGGCTGAGTGTGCGCGGCACCAACTACCTCCTGGCGGTCGACGGCCAGGAGGAAACCGAGCTGGCGGTGCTCGAGGGTGCCGTGGATCTGGAGCTGCTCCACAACGGCGTGGTTGTCAGCGACCCGCTCACGCGCGTGCTGGCGGGGCAGCGGCTGCGGCTCTCGGCGGCAGGGGAGGTGCTCAGCCTCAGCCTGCTAACCACCGCCGACTACGCCCGGGTGCTGCAGGGGCCCCTCTTCCGGGATTTCCCCACGCCTCTGGCGGATCAGCCGCAGCTGGAGCGCCACCTGCGCGAACACCATCCCTCGCTGCGGGGTTCCGGCGCCGGGGCGGCAGCGGCGGAGCAGAGGCTGCGCTCGATGCTGGCGGAGATCCGCGGCATGCATGCCGATCTCGACCGACGCGAGCGCCCCGCCACAGTCGCTGCGGCGGGCCCCGCCGGCGCCGAACCGGAGCCCCTGCCCGCCGACCCCAGGGCGGCGCTCTGGCAGCGGCAGCACGCCGCCGCCCCGGGCCCCGGCAGCTGCTGGAGCCAGGTGCAGGCCTACACCGCTGCGATCGCCAGGGTCTACCGCGACTGGCAGGCGCCCCGGCCCTCACGCAAGGGTCGGTTCATCACCCGGGTCGACTTCGACATCGGCCGCTCCCCAGCCGGAACCGGGGCGACAGCCGCCAACTTCCTGATCACCGAACGCTCCGGAGAGGAGGCCCAGGATCGATCCGCCTTTGCCGAGGCGCGACGCAAGAGCCGGGAACTGCCCGCTCCACCCGCCTGTGTCGGGAACAGCCTGCGGCTGTATCACCGCTTCATCGTGGACTACTTCTGAATGGACGGGTTCCGATGGGTGAGGGGTTCAGGGCTCCAGAGCGTGGGCCACTTCTGATCTCCGGCGACCGCATCACTGGTCAGGGGGCCTGTTCAGGGGCCGTGAGCGCGTGCGTGCCGAGCTCCAGCCATTCCGCCAGCGTCTGCCCCGGGGCGCTGCTGCCGCTGGTGATCTCCACGATCCTGCCCACCGAGCCGGGCGTGGCCACCGCATCGAGACACACCCGGGCCACCAGGCTGCGGGGAATGCTGCTGCTCTCCTGCTGATCGGGCCCGCTGAACACGATCCCCTCCCGCTCGCCGCGGCTGTCGTCCTCGCTCAGGCCGCCCGGCCGCACCACCGTCCAGTCGAGACCGCTCTCCTCCAGCCAGCGCTCCCCGAGGCGCTTCCACACCAGGATCAGGCCGAAGAGATTGAGCGGGTGGGCCCAGCGCCCGGCGCACAGGGAGCTCACCAGCACCACCCGCCGCAGCCCCACCGCCCGGCAGGCGCTGATCTGATCGCGGATCGCCAGAGCATCCACCTTGAGGGGCCCGAGCAGGTCGGGCGAGGGCCGGGCGCCGGTGGCGATCACCAGAGCGTCGCAGCCCTGCAGCGCCTGATGGAGCGCCTCGGTGTTGCCCAGCTCGAGACGCTGCAGACCGGCGCCCGCCCGCACGGCAGCGGCGAGACCCTCGGGGATCCGGGAGCCGGGCCTCACCAGCGCCCGCACCTGCCAGCCCCGCGCGAGGGCCCCGGCCACCACCCGCCAGCCGGTCTTGCCGCTGGCGCCTGTCACCGCAAGGGTCGTCATGGTGGCTGCCGGAGGGTCCGGGAGGGAAGGGGTTCCGGGAAGGATGGCGCGCGGACCCCGCGGCCGTGGCGACTTTCCCCAGCCGCACCCCAGATCGGGCCTCGCGAGCGAGGCTGTAGCGGTTGTTCTGTGGAAAAAGCCCGCTTTTTCGGGGAAAACGATCCCCAATGGGGGAAAACCAGCGGTTGCCGGCTCAGAGGTGGCTGAGCTGCACCGCCGCTGGGGCAAACACGAAGGTGGTGGCATCGAGCCGCTCCGCCCGCCCATCGAGGGCGCTCACCCCGCCAGCCACGAAGTCGATCGCTCGCTGGGCGGTTTCCGGATCGAGGTGAGTGGCCTGGAGAATCACCACCTGCTGCTCCCGCACCGCCAGCACCGCCCGCTGGGCATCCTCAAAGCGGCCGGCGGTGATCAGGGTCACCGCGGGCATGCCGTAGGCAGGAGCGCTGTTCATCACGCCAGGCTGGCACCACCCCGCAGCTCGCGCATCCCCATGGCCGATTCCCATGCCTGGCAGGAGCACTGGCGGCAGCGCTGGTATCCGGTGGCCTACCTGGAGGATCTCGACCGCCGCCGACCCAGCCCTTTCACGCTCCTGGGGATGGATCTGGTGCTCTGGTGGGAGCCGGCAACGGGGCTCTGGCACGCCTTCGCCGATGCCTGCCCGCATCGGCTGGTGCCCCTCAGCCAGGGACGGGTGAACGAGCGCGGCGAGCTGGAGTGCCCGTATCACGGCTGGAGCTTCCGCGGCGACGGCGGCTGCACCACCATCCCCCAGGCCAGCGCCGAGCAGGCGGGCGCGGCCTGCTCCAGTTCCCGATCCCGCTGCTCCAGCTTCGCCACCGCCTCGGCCCAGGGGCTGCTGTTCGTGTTCGCCGGTGACCCGGCCGCTGCCGAGGCGGTACCCCTCCCCCTGGTGCCGCCGCTTGAGGAGCCGGGCTGGCTGGTGCAGGGAACGTTCCGCGATCTGCCGATGGATGCCCTCACCCTGCTGGAGAACGTGCTCGATGTGAGCCACGTGCCCTTCACCCATCACCGCACCGTGGGCCGCCGCGAGAATGCCGCGCCGGTGGCGGCCGAGCTGCAGAGCGCGGGGCCCGAGGGTTTCACGGCGCTGTGGCCGGAGGGCCCGCGCCAGGGGCGCCTGGGCAGCCAGCACACCACCTTCAGGGCCCCCTGCCTGATGTGGCACGACCTCACCGCCAAGGGCTTCGGCCGCATCCTCACCGTGGTGTACGCCACGCCGATCCGGCCCGGGGAATGCCGGCTGTTCGCGCGCTTTCCGTTCCGGTTCCAGTCCGCGCTGCCGCGGCTGCTGGTGGGTCTGCGGCCCCGCTGGCTGCAGCATCTCGGCAACCACACCGTGCTCGATGACGACCAGGTGTTCCTGCACTGGCAGGAGCGGGCGCTGGCGGCCCGCGGCGGCAGCGGCAGCTACGAGCAGGCCTGCTTCCTGCCCACCGGCGCCGATCTCTACGTGCGCCAGCTGCATCGCTGGGTGCGGGAGGTGGGCGGGCTGCCGTTCCCCGGCCAGTCCCTGCCCCCGCGTCAGCGGCCGGAACCGCTGCTGGAGCGCTGGCAAGCCCACACCCAGCACTGCCACGCCTGCTCGGGTGCCCTGGATGCGATCCGGCGCTGGCGGCCGGCGCTGTTCACGGCCATGGGAGCGGCGCTGCTGGCGTTCGCCATCGTGCCCACGCTGCCGGCACGCCTGGCCCTGGTGCTGCTGCTGGGGATCGGTGCGCTGCTGCTGCGCCAGCTGGCGGGCTGGGAGCGCCGACTCCTGCAGGGCGACGGGGTGGCGCCGCGCAACCGCCTGCCGCGCCGGGCCTGATCGGCTTCAGAGTGGGGGCAGCCGCCGTTCCGTGGTGTCCGCCTCCTCTGCCGGCAACCCCTTCGCCGACGACCCGCCCGAGCGTGCCCCGGGCACGGCTCCGGTGACTCCCCACGCGGCGCCGGTGCTTGATGCGCAGGGCCGGCTCACCTACCTGGGCTGTGATGGGCTGCGCTATGTGGTGGCTGAGCCCCCTGAACCGAACGCGTCCCGATGACCCCTGCCGGGCTGCTGCTGGCGACCGCCTCCGAGGTGGTGGGCACCTCCAGCCTGAAGCTCCCGGCCGGCATGACCAGACCCCTGCCCACCGCCGTGGTTCTGCTGGCCTACGACCTGGCCGTGGTGCTGCTGGCGAAGGCCGTTCAGCTGATTCCCCCGGCCTGGGCTGTGCCCTCTGGAGCGGCATCGGCATCATCGCCATCGTGATCGTGGGGGTGCCGGCGGTGTGGTGATCGTGAACCTGGGCGGCTCCCCAGCCCACGGCCCGGTGGCTGTGCCGCCGCCAACCTCAAGGGTGTTGCGTGAGGCTGGCGGAAGCGGCGGAGGGCGTGGAGCTCAGTGGTGTCTGCGGTGCCCGGGGCCACCGGCCACGAGCCAGGCGCTCAGGGCCTGCAGAAACAGGCTGACGCCGGACACCAGGAGGATGGTGATGACCGGAAGGATCAACAGCGCTGTGAAGGCGGCCACGATCAAGGCCACCATGATCACCTTCACCAGCTTCTCCTTGATGTCGTCGAGTCTGCGGATGTCGAGCCGGTTGTTGCCGGAGCCCTGGTCCACCTTGTGGGCCACCTCGATCGTGGAGATCAGCAGCGCCTACACCCCGTAGCCGAAGATCGGCAGGGCGATGCCGATCACGTACAGGTACCCCCCCACCAGCTTGCCGAGCTGCAGAGCCAGGGAATTGCTGTGTCGGGCTGAAGTCGAGCGGCACCCTCAGCGCCGCCAGCACCTCCAGAGTGCCGCAGATGAAGATGAAGTCCCCGCCGCCCTGAGCAGGCTCATCAGCAGCGGCACGATCGCGACCAGCCGGAAGCGCCAGAGCCAGCGCTCGAACCACCACACGAGTCGGCTCCGCGCCATGGGGGCTGCCGCCCAACGGCCCACCACCTGAGGGAGCACCAGCACCGTCCTGCCAGCGGCGGGGCTGCCGCCCTGGGTCACCGAACGGCGAACCAGTCGAGGCGCTGCGGGTTGCCGGGGATGGTGGCGTCGCACAACTCCAGGGCCTTCACCCCGCCATCCCTGCGATACCAGGGATCCTGGCAGAGGTCGCGGAAGGCCGAGCGCGCTTCCTCCAGGGTTGGGAAGGAGCCCACGGGCACACTGCCCCAGGCATCGTGGGTGAGGATCGTGTAGGTCACCGGCCGGCCTGCGCCACGCTTGGGTCCACCGGGATGGCAAACCTCGCCGGGCCGATCCTGGCTGGCCCCGCCGGCAGCCCAGTGCCGCTCCCTCCACGCCGTTCCATCGCTGCGAGCCGATCGCTGGCACCCATTCTCCCGGCTGCGCCGGCCCCGGCCGCTGCCGGTGGAGGGCAGACAGCGGATCGACCGGGGCCGCTGCCGCGGGAAGAGCTTCTGATCACGCCCCAGCGCGGAGCCCCTTCAATCCACGGCACGTCCCTCGGAGAGGGCTGCGATGGCGGCGTGGATGACGGTTTGTTCCACATCGTCGCGGATCACCACCGAGCCGATGGCGGTGGGCAGCACGAAGCGCACCTTGCCATCGCGCACCTTCTTGTCGCCCTGGAGGCAGTCGAGCACGGCCGCCGGATCCAGGGCCGGCAGGCGAAGCGGCAGGCCCGCGGCCCGCACCAGGCCCCGCTGGCGTTCCTGATGCGAGCGGCTCCAGAGGCCGATGGCGCAGCTGATCTCACCAGCCGCCAGCATCCCCAGCCCCACCGCCTCGCCGTGGAGCACGGTGCCGTAACCGCTGAGGGTTTCCACCACGTGGCCGATCGTGTGGCCGTAGTTGAGGATCGCCCGCAGCCCGCCCTCGCGTTCGTCAGCGGCCACCACACGGGCCTTGGCGGCGGCGGAGCGCTCCAGCAGGCGTTGCAGCAGGGCCGGGCCCAGGGCCGTGACACTGGCGAGCCCGGCCGCGGGATCGCCGGCGGCGGCGGTTTCCAGTTCGGAGAAGAGCGGCGCATCGCCGATCACCCCGTACTTGATCACCTCGGCCATGCCGGCCCGGAATTCGCGCACCGGCAGGGTGGCGAGGGTGGTGGGGTCCACCAGCACCAGCCGCGGCTGGTGGAAGGCGCCGATCAGGTTCTTGCCGCCGGGGTGGTTCACGCCGGTCTTGCCGCCGATGGCCGCATCCACCATCGCCAGCAGGGTTGTGGGCACCTGCACCACGGCGATGCCGCGCAGCCAGGTGGCGGCGGCGAAGCCCGCCATGTCGCCCACCACGCCACCGCCGAGAGCCACGATCAGCGAACCGCGCTCCAGCTTGTGCGCGAAGGCCCCGTCGTGGATCAGGGCAACCGTGGCAGGGGTTTTCTGATCTTCCCCGGCCTCGATCACCAGGGTGCGGGCGTCGAATCCCGCACCCCGCAAGCTGGCCTGGGCCGTGGCCCCGTAGTGCTCCCGCACCACGGGGTTGGTCACGACCAGCACCTTGGTGCCGGGCCTGATTCCCTGCCGCAGGATCAGGGGGCCCAGCTGAGGCAGGCTGCCGCCGCCGATCAGCACCGGATAGGGGTTGGCGCTGAGATCCACCCGGATGGTGCGCAGGGCCGGGGTGGCGGGCGCAGCGTTGATCATGGATCCAAGGCCGATGGACTGAGGCTACGGACCCGGTTGTGCCACCAGGCGCCGCTCCGATGACGCCGCGCTCCGGGATCTTCCGGGATGAGGTCGCCAGGGATGGGAACTTCCCGGATCAGACCGCCGTGGCTGTGACCGCCCCGGATGTGACTGCCCTGGATATGACTGCCCCGGATGTGACTGCCAGCCCCGGTCCGGTCGCCCGACACGTCTGCCTGGGTTTGCCTTCAGCATGATCACACCAGGCAGTCACCGCTCCGCTCAGCCAGTGCCGATCAACGAAACGCTGGTTTCAGCGTGATCGTGATCGCAGTGCTGGGTCTGCTGCTTGTGCTCAGCCAGGCCATGTTCATCGCACCGGCCGGCCATGTCGGGGTGGCTACCGCCCCCTGGGCGCCAGGGGGCCCATTTCAAGGCGCCGCTGGTGCAGGCGATCTCCCTGTCTGATGGGCCCACCCAAGTTGTCCCCGAGCAGTTCTCCACACTCACCGAGGGTCTTCAGGCGATCCAGGCCACGGCCACGATGAAGTATGCGATGAAGAGCAGCGAGGCCGGCCGCATCCACGAGACCATCGCCACCGATGACCCGCCGATCCATCCGCGGGTGCTCGTGCCGTTGTTGCTGAAGGCCCTGAAATCGGCGTTTTCCCAGTACGAGCAGGTCCGATCGCCACCGAATGGAACATGATCTCCGAGATCGTGCAGGAAAAGGTTTCTGAAGAACGACGTGAATTGGCTTCCGTAATGGTGCAGGGCCTCGACCTCACCGGGCTGCAGATCGCTGAGGAATACAGGGCCGCCATTGAGCAAAAGCAGATCGCCGAGCAGCAGCAGCTGCGAGCCCAGACCGAGCAGCAGCAGCTGCGAGCCCAGACCGAGGTGAAGCTCGCCGAGCAGGGAGCCCAGCGCTACCAGACCCTCAACTCCAGCCTTGACGACCAGGTGCTCCACAGGCCGTTCCTCGACAAGTGGGAGGGCCAGACCTCGGTGGTTGCGGCTCTACCGGGTGCTGGTGGGGCGGGCGGCCACTCGGTGATCGTGAACGGCCGCCGCTGAGCGGGGTCACCAGGAACCCCTCCAGCGCCCCACCCTTGGTCACGGCAGGGTGAATCCCGACTGCAGATGCTTGAGATCGAGCATCACCCAGGTGAGCCACACCAGCAGGGCCACCACCCCGGCGGCGGCGGCGAAGCGGGCCAGGGCCCGGGCGAGCAGCTCGGCGGCACTCACTTCCTTCATGACAACTCCTTCATGGCAACTCCTTCATGACAACTCATTCATGGCAACCCTGCGATGCGGCGATGCGGCGGCTCCATCCTCGTTGCTGAGGGCACCCGCGTGACGGTCGCCGGGGTGCACGGGCCAGAGGCTGATCCCGGAGATTGATGCTAGGCGCTGAAGGCCTTGCGGGGCGGGATCGGGTAGGGGATGCGCCGGTGTCGCATGCGCTTCCACACGCGCACGAAGGCCCGGATCACCAGCTCCCGCTCCGCCGGGCCCAGACCACTGCCCACCAGCTGTCCATCCTCGGCGCGGGCCTCGACGATGCGCCGCACCATGGCCTGGGCTTCGCTGTCACTGGTGCCCGGCGGCAGGGAGCGCAGGGCGGCCTCGCAGCCATCGGCCAGCATCAGGATGGCGGTTTCGCGACTGCGGGGCGTGGGGCCGCGGTAGCGGAAGCGGGTCTCGGCAACCGCTGGATCCCGTTGGCGAGCCTGGTGCAGGAAATACCCCATCTTCAGGGTGCCCTGGTGCTCGGGGATGAAGTCCACCAGGGGACCCGGCAGGCGGTGCCGACGCGCCAGCCGCAGACCCTCATCCACATGGGCCTGGAGGATGGCCGCACTGGCCAGCGGGTCGTTCAGCTCGTCATGGGGATTGGTGCCGCTCTCCTGGTTCTCGATGAACCAGTGGGGTCCGTGCAGCTTGCCCACATCGTGGTAGAGGGCGCCGGTGCGCACCAGATCGACATCGGCCGCGATCGCCCGGGCACCCTCCTCGGCCAGGCCGGCGATCATCAGGGTGTGTTCAAAGGTGCCCGGCGCCTCACAGGAGAGCCGCCGCAGCAGGGGCCGCTCGAGGTCGGCCAGCTCCAGCAGCCGGGCCCGGGTGAGCAGGTCGAAGAAGCTCTCCACCAGCGGCGCCAGCAGCAGACCCGCCATCAGCACCCCCGCCAGCAACAGCGCTTCACTGAGCGGATCCGGCGGGGCGCTCCCCGCCTGGGAACGCAACACGGCCAGCTGGAGCAGCGGCCACTGCAGCACCAGGGCGCCGGTGGGCAGCAGCACGGCCAGCTGCAGCAGCTCGGCCCGGCTGCGCTGGCGGCCCGCCAGCACCGCCGCGGCCGCGGCGACCGCCGCGGCCAGCAGCAGGCGCTCGGGCATCAGCGCACCCATGGGTTCACCCCACAGCAGGCAGGCACTGGCCAGCCAGGCCAGGCCACAGGCCGTACCCAGCCCCTGGGCCAGCAGCAGGGTGGGGGGCACCAGCAGCACCAGTGGACTGGCCAGGGGGCCAAGTCCGAGCCGGGCGGCCTGGACCACCAGCAGGATGCCGAGGCTGAGCATCGCCTGACGCGACTCCAGGCAGGGTTTCCAGCGGCGCTGCAGCAGCACCAGCACGGCCGCCGTCGCCACCGCCTCGAGGAAGTGCCCCACCCAGGCCAGCGGCCTGGGGCGCCGGTTCACCAGCCCGAAGGCGTCGAGCACATCGAAGGCCTGCTGCGTGATCGCCTCCCCCTGGCGGGTGATCAGATCGCCCCTGTTGACCGTGAGGGTTGGAATGCCCTGCTGGGTGATCAGCTCCTCGATGCGGCGTTGGCTGAGGGCGGGGTCGGGGCGCAGGTTCGTCTGTCCCTGGAGGGCCTCCACGATCAGGCGGGCGCCGAGGCTGCGGGGCAGCTTGGGCAGGCCCTCGAGCTGCAGGTTGGCGGCCTCGAGCAGCTGGCCCTCCGCCACACCGGCGCTGAGCCCCTGGCTGAGCATGCGCCACTGGGCCTGGCGCACGTCCCGCTGCCAGCGAGCCAGGGCTTCAGGCTCGAGCCCCTTCAGCCAGGCCCGCTCCGCCGGTGTGAGCGGGATCGGCTCCACCTCCTGCTGATCGCTGCTGGCCAGCTTTTCGATCCTGGCCAGGCTGGTGTCGAGCTGGTGGCGCAGCGCCTTGCTGGCCTGCTGATTCACCACGAGCACGGTGGTGCGCGGCAGCAGCTCCCGACCGCGTCGCTCCAGGGCGCCGCTGTCGACGACGCGGGCAGTTCTGGGGGCCCGCACGGTGAACGGCGCGGCCATCCCGGGCTGGAGGTTGGGCTGCACCAGCCAGGGCCAGCTGGCCATCAGCCCCACCAGCAGGCAGGCGATCATCACCCCCGCCACGCCGCCGGTTCGCCACGCAGGCGGAGTGCTGCGCGGACGCTCCAGCCTGAGGATCCTGCGCCACAGGGATCGCAGCCGCCGGTCGACCATCACCGAACGCTAGCGATGCCTGCCACCGGCGGTGCGCCGGCCGTCGCCGGCCTGCAAGCTGGGGCGAGCCGGTTCAACCCGATGGCCACCCTTCTCGATGGCCGCGCTCTCGCCGCTGAGATCGAAGAGCGCCTGCGGTCCGTGATCGCCGCGACGCTGGCGAGGGCAGGCCGTCCCCCCGGGCTGGCGGTGCTGCGCGTCGGCGACGATCCCGCCAGCGCCGTCTACGTGGCCAACAAGGAGAGGGCCTGCATCCGGGTGGGAATCGCCAACCATGGGGCCCATCTGCCGGCGGACACCCCGGCCGGGGAGGTGCTGGCCGCGATCCGGCACCTCAACGCCGACCCCGCCGTCGATGGGATCCTGCTGCAGCTTCCCCTGCCCGCCGGGCTCGATGGGCAACCGCTGCTCGCCGCGATCGACCCGGAGAAGGATGCCGATGGCCTCCACACCCTCAACCTCGGCCGGCTGCTCAAGGGTGAACCGGGCCCCCGCAGCTGCACCCCCGCCGGCGTGATGGCCCTGCTGGCCAGGGCCGGAGTGAAGCTGGCGGGCCGGCGGGCCGTGGTGGTGGGCCGCAGCATCCTGGTGGGGCAGCCGATGGCGCTGATGCTCCAGGCAGCTGACGCCACCGTCACGGTGGCCCATTCCCGCACCCTGGATCTCGACACCCTCACCCGCCAGGCCGAGGTGCTCGTGGTGGCCGCCGGCCGGCCCCGCATGCTGGGCGCCAGCCAGGTGCGGCGCGGCGCCGTGGTGGTGGACGTGGGCATCCACCGCAGGCCGGAGGGGGGCCTCTGCGGTGACGTGCGCTTTGAAGAGGTGGAACCCATCGCCAGCGCGATCACACCGGTGCCCGGCGGCGTGGGACCGATGACCGTGAGCATGCTGCTGGTGAACACGGTGGCCAGCTGGGGTCGGCGCTGTGGGCTCGATCTGCCGCGGCTGGCCTGAGACCCGCCGGGGAGGTGATTCGCGGGCTGCCCCCAGCCCGGCCCTGGAGGTTCGAGCCCAGCAACGCACCGGCTGAGAGAATCCCCACAGATGCGTGGCCCCTGGCGGCATGACGGCGGCGGTGAGCACCTCTTTCGACTTCGCCGCCTATCTGGAGGCAGCCCGGCTTCAGGTGGAGGCCGCCCTGGATGCCGCCCTCGCTCCGGAGCGGCCGGAACGTCTGCGGGAGGCGATGCGCTACTCGCTGCTGGCGGGCGGCAAGCGCCTGCGGCCGATTCTCTGCCTGGCCGCCTGTGAACTGGCCGGTGGCCGGCGCGATCTGGCCATGCCCGCGGCGGTGGCGCTGGAAATGATCCACACCATGTCGCTGATCCATGACGACCTGCCCGCCATGGACAACGACGACCTGCGTCGCGGCCGTCCCACCAACCACAAGGTCTTCGGCGAGGCCAACGCCATCCTGGCCGGTGATGCCCTGCTCACCCGGGCCTTCGAGATGGTGGCCCTGCGCAGTCCGGGGGTGCCGGCCGAGCGGCTGCTGGCGGTGGTGGGCGAGCTGTCGCTCGCTTCCGGCGCGCCGGGGCTGGTGGGGGGCCAGGTGGTGGATCTGGAATGCGAGGGCCGCAGTGTCGATTTCGAGACCCTCGAATACATCCATCTCCACAAGACCGGCGCCCTGCTGCGCGCCTGCGTGCTCAGCGGAGCCCTGATCGCCGGTGCCCCTCAGGATCTGCTGGCGGCCCTGGGGGTGTACGCCCGCGGCATCGGCCTGGCCTTCCAGATCATCGACGATATCCTGGATCTGACGGCCAGCAGCGAGGTGCTGGGCAAGACCGCCGGCAAGGATCTGGCCGCCGACAAGACCACCTATCCGAAGCTGCTGGGCCTCGACCAGTCCCGGCAGCGCGCTGATGCCCTCGTGGCCGAGGCCAAGGCGGCCCTGGGGCCGTTCGCCACCGAACGGAACGGCCCGAGCAGAGCCGCGCCGCTCCTGGCTCTGGCCGACTACATCACCAGCCGCGATCGATGAGCCCGACTCTCTCCCCGGCGGGTTTCAGCATCATCCGATCTCTGGGTGACAACGGCGTGCTCTGGTGGGGCCTGGCGGCCTGCGGGGCAGCCCAGCTGTCCAAGCTGCTGGTGGAACTGGCCGTGCACCGCCGCTGGAACCCCCGGGTGCTGGTGGAAACCGGTGGCATGCCCTCCAGCCACTCGGCCTTGATCACGGGCACGGCTGCGGGGATCGGCTGGCAGCTCGGCTTTGCCGATCCCCTGTTTGCCCTGGCGGCCACGATGACCTTCATCGTGCTCTACGACGCCAGTGGCGTGCGGCGCAGCGCGGGCCTGATCGCCGCCCGTGTCAACGGACTGCCGCAGGATCTCTGGGCCGGTGCGCCCGGCGCGGGGCCCTCCTCCGCCTCCCAGCCGCCGGCAGCCCGCCCACCGCTGAAGGAATCGCTCGGCCACACGCGCCTCGAGGTGCTGGTGGGCAGCCTGATGGGCCCTGCGATCGCGCTCCCCGGCCTTGTGCTCGTGGGCTCCCCCCTCCATCTGGCGGTCGCCCTTGGGCTGGTCTCAGCGCTCGGCTGACGGGCTCCGGACGGGCGAGCGGACAGCGCTGCGCCTCGGGTTCACGGCGGCAGGCCCGCCGTGCCCGGCATGATCGGCCGGTGTGCGGAGCTGGCGGTGGCCACCAGCGGCGATTCCGATGCAGGCGCCGGCTGAGCTCACGGCCGATCAGGAGCAGGCGGCGGCCACTTTCCTGCACTGGCTGGCCGCCCCGGCGGACGGCAGGCCCTTCGTGCTCAGCGGCTACGCCGGCACCGGCAAGACGTTCCTCTCTATGCGCCTGCTGGCCGCCGCGGAGGCCGCCGGCCTCTGCTGGACCGTTGCCGCCCCCACCCATAAGGCGGTGGGGGTGCTGCGCCGGAACCTGGCTCAGGCCGGGCTGAGCCCGACCTGGTTTCCCGCCACGATCCACCGCCTGCTGCGCCTGAAGCTGAGGCGACAGGGGGATCTGGAGCGCTGCGAGGAAACCGAGCAGACGGCCGGCGCCCTCGAGCATCTGGGGCTGGTGCTGCTCGATGAGGCCTCGATGGTGGATGCGGCGCTGCTGGAGATCACCCTGCGCTGCGCCCATCCCTTCCGCACCCGGCTGGTGTTCGTGGGCGACCCGGCCCAGCTGCCGCCGGTGGGTGAGCCGGCCAGCCCCGTGTTCGGCATGGAGCGGGCCGCTGCCGCTGAGCTGCGCCATGTGGTGCGCCACCAGGGACCGGTGCTGCGCCTGGCCACCGGCATCCGCGAGCAGCATCTGCCCTGCCGCCGGCCCCCACCCCTGCCGCCGATCCGCACCGCCCGCGGCGCGGTGGCCCTGCTGGCCGAGCCCGAGTGGCTGGCCGCAGCCCAGGACGCCCTGCGCCGCAGCGGCGAAACCGACAATCCGGATCTGGCCCGCATTCTTTGTTACACCAACCGGCGGCTGGAGCAGCTGGTGCCGATCGCCCGCCGCGCCCTGCACGGCGCCATGGCCGACCAGCTGCCCGTGCTGCCGGGAGAGGTGCTGATCAGCCGGGCGGCGGTGATGGCGCCGGCCTGCCGCGAAGGGGAGGAGCAGGCCGAGGAGCCCGACATGGTGCTGGGCTCCAACCGCGAGCTGGTGGTGCGCGATGTGAGCCCCGAGCGCTGCGACCTGGCCGACCTCGGCATCAGCCAAGCCGATCTCGGCAGCGAGCTCCTCGCCGGCGTCCTGGCGGTGCCCGTGATCGATACCCTCACCGCCCAGGTGGAGGCCGGCGACACCCAGCTCAGCCTGCGGCTCCTGCCACCGGCGGGGTCGGCCAGCCGCACCGCCCTCGATGCGGTGCTGGCCCAGTTGCGCCAGCAGGCCCGCCGCGCCACCCAGGAGGGCCACAAGCAGGAGGGCAAGGCGCTCTGGCGACGCTTCTTTCTGGTGCGCGACGCCTTCGCGTCGCTGGGGCCGGCGGCGGTGCTCACGGTGCACCGGGCCCAGGGCAGCACCTTCGCGGAGGTGTTCGTGGATGCCGATGTGTTCTGGCCGCGGGATCCCGTGTTGCGGCGTCAGCTCACCTACGTGGCCGTGAGCCGGGCCAGCCGGGCCGTGAGCGTGATGGCCGCCCCCGGTTCAAGAGCCGATCAGCAGCTCTGGGACGACTGGCTGCGGGCCGATCCGGACTGAGCTGCCGCCGCCCCTCCGGCCGGCTCAGCCCAGCCGCAGCCCCTCGATTCCCTCCCAGCCGAGATAAGCGGCCAGAGCGAGGCTCATCACTCCCACCAGCAGATCTCCCCGGCGGAACAGCCAGAGCCTGAGGCGGCCGAGCCGGGGCAGCACCCTGTCGCTGCCGAGGAGCGCCACGGCAGCCAGCGGCGCGATCAGCAGCCCACCGCTCACCAGGGCGAACAGAGCGGTGGCCAGCACCTCCTGGGGGCGGGCCAGACCGGCGGACAGCAGCGAGCCCGCGGCCTTGGCGTAGAGGAACAGATCATCCGGGGCCGCAAGCTGCAGGCCGGCGCTGAGCAGCAGCAGCAGGGGCAGCGGCAGGGCGCAGAACTGATCGAGCCGGCGGGTCCAGCCCGGCGGGTTGCCCTCCTCCTCCCGCTCGAGCAGCTCCTTCAGGGCCAGGGCCAGCAGGGCGCCGGCCGCCAGCAGGTCCAGGCCGGTGCGGTGGTTGGTGCCCTTGTCCATGCTGATCACCAGCCCATGGCCCAGGGTCAGCAGCAGGGTCACCGCCAGGGCGGCCGTGACCAGCCATCCCGCCACGAACAGGCCACCCCGCCGCAGCGGCTGGGGGCCCAGCAGCACCAGCAGCAGCAGGCCGATGTGCAGGGGCGAGAAGCTGATCGCCAGCGCGAAGGCCGAAAGCTCTCCCAGTACGGGAACCAGCGCCGCGGCTGGAAGCAGGCACGGGGCAGGCACGGTCAGGCGAGGGGCTGCACCGGGGCATTCCAGCGCAGCACCGCGGGCTGTTCCCGCTCGTAGCCCAGCACGCTGACGCTGCCGGTGGAGAGGGTGAACAGGGCGCCTCCCGTAGCGCCCAGACGGAGCCAGCAGCCCGCCAGGCTGCGCAGGATGTGGCCATGGGCGAACAGGGCGATGCGGCCGCCGCGGCGCTGCAGCGCAGCCAGAAGGGCCTCGCAGCGTCCCTGCACCCGCTGCGCATCCTCTCCTTCCGGACAGCCGTGGCTGAACACGGTCCAGCCCGGCACCGTGTGGCGGATCTCGGCGGTGGTGAGGCCCTCATAGGCGCCGTAGTCCCACTCCCGCAGGGCTTCACACACCTCGGCCCGATCCCCCAGCCCGGCCAGCTCGCAGGTGCGGCGGGCTCGCCGCAGCGGACTCACCAGCACCGCCGTGAAGTTCTGCTGTTCCAGCAGTGGCGCCAGCTGGCGCGCCTCCCCTTCCCCCTCCGGCAGGAGGGGCAGGTCGGTGCGGCCGGTGTGCCGGCCGCTGCGGGCCCATTCCGTCGCGCCATGACGCAGCAGCCAGAGCTCCAGGGTCATGGTGGGGGGATCAGCGACGGATCTCGAACCAGTCGGTGCCCGTGGGCGCGAGCTGGATGACGGTGACGCTGCGCACGATCGCCGCCGGCGGGCCCTGCTCACACCACAGCCGCAGCTCCCCCAGCCGCTGGGGAGGCCCTTCGGCCTCCACCTCCACCGAGCCATCGCCTTCGTTGCGCACCCAGCCTCCCAGCCCCAGCTCGTTGGCCCGGTGGCAGCAGGCGATCCGATATCCCACGCCCTGCACCTGGCCGCGCAGGGTCAGGCGCCAGCGCTCACAGGGGGCAGAGGAGCGGGGCTCGCCGGGCTGCAGGAAGCGGCGCTCGCTGGCAGCGGCGCGGCGCGCCCGCAGGCTGCGGCCAGACGGGAGGGAATCGCCGGGCATCCAGCCCAGTGGAGGTGCAGCCAGCTGGCGTGAACGTTCGGCGCTGTCCATCCTTCCGCCCGTGCGGGCACACCCCAGCCTTCAACCTGCCACAGCTCCCCGCCGCTGCCCATGGCCTCCAGGCCGGCCGTGGGCGGCAGCGGCTGCAGCTGCCAGCGGTGGAACTCATGGCCCCACACCTGCTCGCCGCGGCGCAGCAACAGGCCATCGGAGCTGGCGGTGGCCCGGCGGTAGCCCAGGCTGAGATCACCCCGCGCCGCGCTGAACGGCAGAACCCCCGCGAGGCGATGGGCCCCGCCGAGCGGATCGTGCAGGGTGTGGCCCAGCAGCAGCAGCCCCCCGCATTCCGCCACGATCGGCAGTGCGCCATGAACGGCTGATCGCAGGGCCGCCAGGCTGCGCCCGCTGGCGGCCAGCTGGGCGGCGTGCAGCTCCGGATAGCCGCCGGGCAGGATCACGGCGCGGCTGCCGGCGGGCAGGGGTGCATCCGCGAGGGGACTCCAGGGCACGGGCTCGAGTCCGAGGGCCCGCAGCAGCTCACCCGCTTCCGGGTAGCGGAAATGGAAGGCCGCGTCACTGGCCACGGCGACGGTCTGGGGATCGGGGGCTGGGGCCTCGGCCGGACCGGCGACGGCCGCCAGCGACTGCAGACACCACCGGATCGGATCCAGGCGGTCCGGCGGGGCCGGGGCGGGACCCAGCAGCGGCCAGAGCTGATCGAGATCCAGGTGGGCTTCGGCCAGGGCGGCCCAGGCCGCCTGGCGCCCCTGCAGATCGGCGAGTTCATGGGGCGGATGCAGCCCCAGATGGCGCGAGGGCAGCTCCAGGGCCGGCGCGCTGGGCAGCACGCCGAGCAGAGGCACGCCGATCCCGGCGAGGGCCTCGCTCAGCAGCAGGCGATGGCGGGTGCTGTTCACCCGGTTGAGCACCACACCGGCCAGGCGCACCGGGCCGCCGGCCAGATCCCGCCCGTGATCCCGGAAGCCGCGCACCAGGGCCGCCAGGGATCCGGCCTGGCGGGAGGCCTCCACCAGGAGCACCACGGGCAGGCCGAGCAGGGAGGCCACCGCCGCCGAGCTGCCCCGGCTGCTGGAGCCCAGCCCATCGAACAGACCCATCACGCCTTCCACCAGCACCAGATCGGCCCGGGAGCCGTGCCAGCGGAAGCTGCGCTGCACCCAGTCCTCCCCGCACAGCAGGGGATCGAGGTTGCGGCAGTCGATACCGCTCACCTGGCCGAGCAGCTGGGCATCGAGGTAGTCGGGCCCCACCTTGAACGGCTGCAGCCGCAGGCCGCGGCGCCGGGCCAGGGCGGCCAGGACCAGGCTCAGGAGCGTTTTGCCGCTGCCACTGCTCGGGGCGGCGATCAGGCAGGCCAAGGCTGCGGTGCTAAGTCGGCAGCAGCCTGGCCGCAATCGGGGCCGCGGACGCCAGCAGCGGGCTGGTGGAGTCGTGGCTGCCGCCCAGAAGCCGAGCCAGTTCCATCTCTTCGCTTTCGTTGGGAAGCGGCACCACATCCTCGGCCAGCTCCATGCTGGCCATCCCCCCGGATTCCAGGCGCATGCAACCGCCCGACTCGGAGCAGAGGATCACGCACAGGGGGGCGCCGCTGCTGCGCTCGCAGATCAGGCGCAGCCCCACCAGTGCGCCCGGGTGGATCTTGGGCGCCCCCACCGGCACCGGCATCAGCCGGAACTGCACCGTCTGGCCGTCGGTGCGCTCGAACTCGGCGCCGATGCCGTTCATCCCGTCGCCATCGCCGGGCGCCGAGTAGCTGCTCACCAGGTGCCAGCCGAGCCGGTCGGCGATCCAGGCCGCCAGCAGCAGGCCCTTCACCGGATGGTCGCCCTCCACGTCGATGTCGAGCTGCACCACATGGGCCAGGGCATCGCGGCGGGCCGGGGGGTCGAACACCATCGCCAGCGATTCCCGCCAGCTGCGCAGCCGCAGCCAGTTGAGGTCGTTGATCGCCTGGCCAGCGTCGATCCGATCCACCAGGATGTCGAGGCAGCGGCGGGGACTGCCCAGGGAGCTGTCGACCACCAGCCGCGAGTGGGGCGGAGCCAGGGCCTCCAGCATCTCGGGGGCCTCATCCAGGCTGGAGTTCCACCACACCCAGCAGGGCAGCTCCGGATGGATGAGGGGCTGCACCAGATGGAGCCCCTGCTGCAGGGCCCCCATGCCGCCGCGCAGCACCACCACGTCGCCGCAGGCGGCGCCGGCCGCACCATCCTCGGGCAGGGGGCAATAGGCCGCCACCAGGGTTTCGAGGGCCTGAGAGCCATCCAGGGTGGGAGCCAGGGTGATCAGGCGTCTCGGCATCTGGGTGCTGATCGCTCTCTCCACGAACTGGCCGCGCAGGTCTTCGGCGCGGTGGTCGCCCGGCAGCCTGCCCAGGGCCCAGGCCAGCCGGGGATCCATCGGCGCTGTGCTGATCGGCAGGCCGCAGCTCGCCACCTCGGCCCGCGCCGCGGCCAGCAGAGCCTCACTCAGCAGGCCGGTGATCGGTCCGTCGGCCTTGCCGGTACGCACCAGCTGCTGTTCCAGCCACGACCCCTCCCATACCACCAGCGAGAAGGTGGCGGCTCCGGCGGAATCCTCGAGGTCGTGTTGCCAGAGCTGATCGAGGTACCCACCCAGTTCCGAGGGGGGCAGTTCCGTGGGGGCCTGAAGGGTGAGCTGGGCCATGGCGATCGGAGCGGAGGTGGAGGGTGCGGCAGGAGGCTGGGTGCGATGGCTTGGAGCCGGGGGCGGGGCCTGCGTGGCGGCGCTGCGGCCACGCCGGGGCTGGAACGCTCAGGGCCGGCGCCAGCCGAGGCCGTCGTCGGCCAGGAGGGCATCGGCGGCGGCCGGGCCCCAGGTGCGGGCCTCGTAGGGGTGCACCGGCAATTGCCAGGGAGCGTCTTCGATCAGTTCCAGCAGCGGGGTGTACAGGCGCCAGGCCGCCTCCACCTCGTCGTTGCGGGTATAGAGGGTGGGATCGCCGAGCATGGCGTCGGCCAGCAGGCGCACGTAGCCCTCATCGCTGGGTTCGCCGAAACTCTCGTCGTAGCTGAAGGCCATGTCCACCGGTCGGCTGCGCATGCCGGAGCCGGGCGCCTTCACCTCGAAGCGGAACTCGGCCCCTTCGTCCGGCTGAATGCGCAGGATCAGCTGGTTGGCGGTGGGGGCGCCGCCGGCCGCATCGAACAGGTGCACGGGGGCCTCCCGGAAGGTGAGCACCACCTCGCTCACCCGCTTGGGCAGGCGCTTGCCGGTGCGCAGGTAGAAGGGCACCCCCTGCCAGCGCCAGTTGTTGATGAACAGTTTCATCGCCACGTAGGTTTCCGTGGTGCTGTTCGGGTTCACGCCCGGTTCCTGGCGGTAACCGGCGATCGGATTCACCTTTGAACCGCCGGGGCCGTACTGGCCGCGCACGCAGCAGGTCCAGGGCTCCTGCTCACTGGCCAGGTGCGCGGCCTGCAACACCTTGGCCTTCTCGTTGCGCATGGCCTCGGGATCGAAGCGGCCCGGGGCCTCCATCGTGGTGAGGGCCAGCAACTGGGTGAGGTGGTTCTGCACCATGTCGCGCAGGGCTCCGGCGGTTTCGTAATACCCGGCACGTTCCTCCACCCCCACCGTCTCAGCGGCGGTGATCTGCACGTTCGCGATGTAGTTCCGGTTCCAGATCGGCTCGAAGATCGTGTTGGCGAAGCGCAGGACCAGGATGTTCTGAACCGTCTCCTTGCCGAGGTAGTGGTCGATCCGGAAGATCTGCTTTTCCTGGGCGCAGGTCTGCACCACCCGGTTCAGCTCCTGGGCGCTGCCATAGTCGCGGCCGAACGGCTTCTCGATCACCACCCGGCTGCGCTCCGGGTCGGCCAGGAGGCCGGCGCTGGCCAGGGCCCGGGTGCCGCTGCCATAGAAGGTGGGCGACACGGAGAGGTAGAAGGTGCGGTTGCCGCGGGTGGCGCGATGGCGGTCGATCGCCTCCAGGCGTTGGCCAAGCCGCACGATCGTGCCGGGCTCCGAGAGGTCGGCCGGCTCGTAGAACAGCCCCTGGCTGAAGCGCTCCCAGGCCTGTCGGTGCTCGGCGATGCTCTCGGCGAGGGCAGCGGCCATGCGGGAGCGGAACTCGTCGTCACTCCAGGGCCGCCGGGCACAGCCCACCACGGCGAATTCGCTCGGCAGCCGCCGCTGGCGGTAGAGCTCGAACAGGGCCGGCACCAGCTTGCGGTGGGTGAGATCGCCGCTGGCGCCGAAGATCACCAGGCACTGGGGTGGAATCACCCGCTCCTGGCGGAGTCCGACGCGCAGCGGGTTCGTGAGCGCGGTGCGCATGGGCCTCCGGCGGGTGTCCCTGGTTTAACCAGGCGGGGGGCCAGGCCCAAGGGTTGGCGGATTTTGTGACGCAACCTGTGGGCATATGCAGAAAAAGCCCGCCGGTTCGGGCGGGCTGGGGCTGCAACAGGGACGCGGCACGGCGCTCAGTAGGTTTCCACGTGCCAGCGGTCGGCCTTCTTGAGCTGGGGCCTGAGCTCAGACCATTCGAAGCCCTTGGCGGCCGCAGCGGCCGTCATCGCCTCGTCGATGCCAGGCTCCATTCCCTTGAGACCGCACATGTAGACGTGAGTCTTGGGGTCTTCGATCATCGTGAAGATCTCGTCGGCAAACTCCAGAACTCTGTCCTGGATGTACATCCGGCCGCCCTTGGCGTTCTGCTGCTCGCGGCTGATCGCCTTGGTGTAACGGAAGTTGTCGGGGAACTCCCGCTGGTAGCGCTCGAAGTCGTCGTCGTAGAGCAGGTTGGGGGTGAGGGGAACCCCCATGATCAGCCAGGCCTTGCCCTTGTAGATCCAGCCGTTCTTCTCGCGTTCGGCCGGATCGAACATGCGGCGCAGGTAAGCGCGCATCGGCGCGATGCCCGTGCCCGTGGCCAGCATGATCACGTTGGCGTCCTCGTCGGCGGGCAGCAGCATCTCCTTGCCCACGGGACCGGTGATCTTGACCTGCGCGCCCGGCTCGATGTCGCAGAGGTAGGTGGAACAGACGCCGTTGATCAACTCACCATCCTTCTCGTACTGCAACTGGCGCACGCAGAGGGAGACGGTGGTGCCCTCCAGGTTGTCGCCGTGGCGGGTGCTGGCGATCGAATAGAGGCGGAGTTTGTGGGGCTTGCCGTTGGCGTCGGTTCCCGCGGGGATGATCCCGATGCTCTGGCCCTCCACGTAGCGCAACTGCGGATCGCCGCCGCTGAGGTCGAAGGTGATGTGGTTCACCCGGCCGATGGCACCTTCGCCCACCAGGCTGTAATTGCCGGTGACGGTGCCGATGAATGGGTCCTTGGGCTTGTACGTGTTGACGGGTATGTCGGCGTGGGACACGGGAGCAGTCGGTTTCGGAGTGGGGGCAGGCGCGGCCTGGGCGGGGACGGGGGCGACCTGGGCGGGCGCGGGTGCCGTGGCGTCGGCGGGGGTGACCGGCAGGCCGTCGTTGCGGAGAACGGCCGTGATGCGACCGCCCTGGCGGGCAATCGTGCCCATCAGGGCCTGGAGCTGGGGATACGGCACGGTCAGACGCCGTTCCGCCTGGCGCTGGCGGCCAACCCCCAGGGACTCCACCACAACGGTGAACATGCGGCCATCGGACTGGGATGCACGGCCTGTGGACACCCGCATGCGATCACCGTTTCCAAACCGGGCGATCATACGAAACGCGGCGAGCCCGGCGGGCGGCCAGAAATCGCGCGCCGCGGTTAGCGTTGTGAGCCAGCACACATCGCCGCTGCTCCTTGGCCCAGCTCCTCGCCCGGCCCGAGACGACGTTCGCCGAGCTGCCGGCAGCTCCCACGGACACCTGCAGCCTCGATACCATCCAGCAGCAGATGGAGCGGCTTCCCCAGGGCGCCCGGCGTCTGGCCATTCAGCTCCGCACACGCCTGGATCGCCAGTGGCTGTGGGCGGTGCTTACTGATTACGACAATCTCAGCCGCTTCATCCCCAACCTGACCAGCTCCCGCCTGCTGTGGCGGCGGGGCTCGCTCGTGGGGCTCGAACAGGTGGGTAGCCAGCGCTTCTGCGGCCTCAGCTTCCATGCCGAGGTGGAGATCGAACTGGAGGAGGACTGCGCTGCCGGCGAGCTGCGCTTCCGGATGCGTCGCGGTGACTTCCGCCGCTTTGAAGGCAGCTGGTCGCTGCGGGACGATGGCCAGAGCACCAGTCTGGTCTATGAACTCACCGTGCAGGGAAAGCCAGGCATGCCGATCGGCCTGATCGAGCAGCGCCTGCGGGAAGATCTGGCCACCAACCTACGGGGCGTGCAGCAGGAAGCCGAGCGCAGAGCCGCCCGGGTCTGAACCTTCCGCGACGCCTCCCCGCTGCTCGGAGCCGTCGCACTCTTCCAGAAAGGGTTTCCCCGGAACTGGGCTCGCAGATAAGGTGCCACTCCTCCGCGCTGCAAGGTCAGCATGGAAGAAATGGGTGATGCATACCCCCAAGGGGATTCGAACCCCTGTCGCCTCCGTGAAAGGGAGGTGTCCTAGGCCTCTAGACGATGGGGGCGAGGCTGCGAAATCTGCCTGGCATGGTTCCGGGAAAGCCCCAACCCACGCCACGCGTTCGTTGACTGGAAATTACGGGTCGGCGGTGCCCTCCGTCAAGGAACGACCGGCCCGCACGACCGGCCCGCACGACCAGCCCTCACGGCTGGCCGTTCCAGACGGGCACGGTGAAGTGGAAGCAGGCCCCCTCGCCGGGTTCCGACACCACCCAGATCCGCCCCCCATGGGCTTCGGTGATGCGCCGGCAGACCGAGAGTCCCACGCCGTAGCCCGATGTCCCCTCGGAGGTCTGGGGCAGGCGCACCCGATCGAGGAAGATCCGCTGCTGCTCCTCGCCGGGGATGCCGGGGCCGCTGTCGCAGACGCTCACCTGCACCCACTGGCTGGTGCGGTGCATGAGGCTGAGGTTCACCCGGCCGCCGTCCGGGGTGTACTTGAAGGCGTTCTCCAGCAGGTTGAGCAGCACCTGGCGCATGCGCCGCTGGTCGGCGTACACATCCGGCAGATCGGTGGGGATGTCGGTGATCAGCTCCAGGTTGCGGCCCACCCAGAGCTTCTCCAGTTCGAGGATCGCCTCGGCGGCGACGCTGTCGAGGGCCAGGCGCTGGGGGTTGAACAGGGCCTCCCAGCGGGTCGTGCCCACCTCCAGCAGATCGTCGGAAAGGTCGCGGATGTCCTCCAGCCGGCGTCGGATCACATCGAGCAGCCGCGGCACGTCGATCTGGCCGAGGTCGTGGCTCTGCAGGGCCAGCTTGGCGGCGGTGAGCGGCGTGCGCAGCTCGTGGGCCACCATGCGCAGCAGCCGTTCCTGCACCCCCAGCCGCTCGATCAGGGTTTCGTTCTCCTGGCGCAGCACGAGCAGCTGGTCCTCCAGCTGCAGCTCGCGCTGGCTGCGGCTGCCGTCCAGTTCGGCGGGCCGCAGGCTCATGCCCAGGCTCGTGACCACCTCCATCTGCTGCCAGCGGGGCAGCCAGGTGCGCAGCTGCACGCTGATCGTGTTGCCGGCGAACACCTGGCGCGGCGGCGGCTCCAGCTTCACCAGGGCCGGGGTGGCCACCAGCCGGTGCAGCTCCAGCAGCTGCGGCTGCACCGCCGGATCGGCGATCTCCAGCGACACCTGGAAGCCGCAGTCCTCCTGCTTGAGGAACTGCAGCAGGGCGCGGAGGTCGGCACTCGCCAGATGGTGGCGGGCGGCGATCAGCAGCAGCCGCAGCTGCTGGCGGTCGGACTGGGGCCCCTGGGTCGCTTCCCGGCCGGGTGTGCCGGGGGAGTCGTCGGCCGCGGGTGGGTTGCAGGAGCCGCTCACGGCCCAGAAGGTAATGGGGATTGGGCAGTTTGGTCTGGCGTCGCTATGAAGTGAGAGCAGTGCCACGGTGTCCCCGGGGAGCGCGGGATGACTCAAGTGGTGGATCCGGGGGATCTCCTGGCCAACGGCGGCCTGGGACAACGGGTGTGGCCCTACCGGCCGGAACCCGCCAGCGTCGGGCGCGCGCCTGAGAGCCGCATCCGGCTGGACAGCAACCTGCGCCGCTGGTTCTCCCGCAACCTCGGCCTGTGGCGCTCGCGGCGGTTGTATTTCTTTGCCGATGGCGAAGCCCTGCGGGTCGACATGATGCTGCGGGTCGAGACCTTCAGCCAGCCGATCGAGGGTGAAGCCGCCTACCGCTTCACCTGGTGGCCCGAGCAGGACTACGCCTTCTTCGACCGCAAGCCCCGCTATGTGCCCACCGGCACCATGGAGGCCTACCTCTGTGGCCATCAGCTGCGCCGCAGCCGCGGCTACCTGTGCGGCTCGCCCACCAAGAGCCAGATCCGCCAGGTGGATGAGCACGAACTGATCTTCGAGTCGCACTACCAAGCCTGGGACATCCTCGAACACATCCGCCTGGTGGACCAGGATCGCTACCGGGCCCGTTCGATCTACTCCTGGAAGGACGGGGTGCTGGAGCTGGCCGAGACCCACCACGAGATCCGGGTCGAGGACGCCGGCGTCGCCCTGAGCTGAGGGGCAATCGAGCAGCATGGGCACTGCCGGTCTCGACGTCGTGAGCCGCCATCAGCGCCGCCAGCGCCCAGGTCCCCGCTCCCCGCTGGCCCGCCCCCTCCGGCCCTGGTCCCTGCTGAGTGGGGCGCTGCTGCTCCTGCCGCGGCCGGCGCTGGCTGCCCCGGCCAGCGAGGCCCAGATGGATCTCTACACCCGCTTCGCGGCCGTGAATGTGTGCATCGCCCGGGCTGCCGGGGTGGAATTCGACAGGGCGGTGGGCATCGCCGGCGAGACGATCGCCCAGATGATCCAGCAGCAGCACGGCAGCATGATCGCCCAGGTGTCCGGCAGCGCCCTCGGCGCCGAGGAGCTGCGCAGGGGCTCGATCAACTCCGCCGTGATCGCGGCGGCGGGGCTCTGCCCGCAGGCGGTGCCGGCGGCGGTGATGGAGCGGGTGCAGGCGGCCCTGCGGCAGGCCGGCCCCGCCGGCACTCCCCCGGGCGGAGGGGCGAGGCCCTGAGCGGATCGCCCGCGCTGCCGCCCCCCTGTTGTTCTTGCCGTTCCCTTCTCCCCGATCCGCCATGGCCGTGGTGCGTCTCGCCGATTACCGTCCAGCACCCCAGGTGCTGGAGCGCACCGATCTCTGCGTGCGGCTTCATCCCCACCACACCGAGGTGGTGGCGCGGCTGGCGTTCGCGCCCAATGCCGCCGCCGAGCCCGGCCCCCTGGAGCTGCGTGGCGTGGAGCTGGAGCTGCTCGAGCTGGCGATCGATGGAACGCCCCTGGCGGCGGGTGCCTGCCGCCAGTCGGACGACCGGCTGGTGATCGCCGAGCCGCCGCAGCGGCCCTTCCTGCTCACGAGCCGGGTTCGCATTCACCCCGAAACCAACACCACCCTGGAGGGCCTCTACGTGAGCGGCGGCCTGTTCACCACCCAGTGCGAGGCCGAGGGCTTCCGCCGCATCACCCTCCATCCCGACCGGCCCGACCTGCTCAGCCGCTTCCGGGTGCGGATCGAGGCCGATCGCCAGAGCTGTCCGGTGCTGCTCTCCAACGGCAACTGCATCGAGACGGGCACCCTGGCGGATCAGCCCGACCGGCACTACGCCGTATGGGATGACCCCTACCCCAAGCCTTCCTATCTGTTCGCCCTGGTGGCGGGCCGTCTCGAGGAGGTGACCGACGTGTTCACCACCGCCGGCGGGCGCCGGGTGCAGCTGCGCATCCACGTGGAACCCGGCGATGCGCCCTACACGGCCCATGCCATGGCCTCGCTCAAGCGCGCGATGGCTTGGGACGAGCGGCGCTACAACCTCGAATACGACCTCGACGAATACAACATCGTGGCGGTGCGCCATTTCAACATGGGCGCGATGGAGAACAAGAGCCTCAACATCTTCAACTCCAAGCTGGTGCTCGCCGATGCCGAAACCGCTACCGACAGCGAGCTTGAGATGGTCGAGAGCGTGATTGCCCATGAGTATTTCCACAACTGGACAGGCAACCGCATCACCTGTCGGGACTGGTTTCAGCTCTCGCTCAAGGAGGGCCTCACGGTGTTTCGCGATCAGAGCTTCACCGCCGATATGCATGGCGCCGCATTGACGAGGATCCAAAATGTCTCGCTGTTACGTAATACCCAGTTCCGGGAGGATGCAGGGCCAACCGCCCATCCGGTGCAGCCGGATCACTATCAGGCTATCGATAACTTCTACACCACCACGATCTATGAGAAGGGCGCTGAGCTGATCCGCTGCCTGCACACCCTGCTGGGGGAGGAGGCGTTCATGCGCGGCATGGCGCTCTACGTGAGCCGCCACGACGGCCGAGCGGCCACCTGCGACGACTTCGTGCAGGCCATGGCGGACGGGGCCCCGGCCCGCCGGGACGGCGGCGAGCCGCCGCCGGCGGGAGCCCGCTTCGACTTCCGCCAGTTCCGCCGCTGGTACACCCAGGCGGGCACACCGCTGCTGCACGTGCAACGCCACTGGGACGGTGAGGCGGGCGTGCTGGAGCTGCACATCCGCCAGACGACCGCGCCGACCCCGGGCCAGGAGGTGAAGCAGCCGCTGGTGCTGCCGGTGGTGATCGGCCTGATCGACCAGGCCGGCGATCCCCTGCCCGTGCGGCTGGAGGGGGAGAGCCTGCCCGAGGCCCATCGCAGCGCCCTGCCGCCGGACTGGGGCCGTGGCAGTCGCCTGCTGGTGATCGATCAGGCCGAGCAGCGGCTGCGGCTGGTGGGTCTGCCGGTCCACGGCCATCCGCCGGCCCTCTCGCTGCTGCGTCAGCTCTCCGCCCCGGTGAAGCTCGAGCTGGGACGCCCCACCGCCGAGCTGGTGCACCTGCTCGCCTGCGACAGCGATCCCTTCGCCCGCTGGGACGCGGGCCAGGTGCTGTTGCGCCAGGCCCTGCTGGCCCGGGCCCGCAGGGGTGAGGAGGCTGCGGACAGCGGCGATCACCAGCTGGAGAGCGAACTGGTGGATGCCTTCGGGCGGATCCTCGCCGATCCCACCCTCTCGGAGGCCAGCCGGGCCGTGCTGATGGCCCTGCCCGGCATGGCCGAACTGGAGGACGCCGCGGTGGCCCTGGGGCGCGAACCCGATCCGCCGGCCCTGCACGCGGCGCTGCAGGGGCTGCGGCGGCACTTCGGCGAGGCCCTGGCGGAGCCGCTCCTGGCGGCCCTGGGGCGCTGCTCGGCCCCGTGGGCCATGCCCTGGCCGGCCGGCAGCGGGGATCGGCGGCTCACGGCCCTGATCTGGAGCTGGCGCGCCGCGGCCGGCGACGCCGCCGTGGTCGCCGCCGCCCGCTCGGCCGTCGATGGTGCCTCGATGACCCTGGCCCGCGCCGGCCTGGGGGCCCTCAACGGCCTGGCCATCCCGGCGCGGCACGCCGCCCTGGAAGCGTTTCACAACCGCTGGCAGGACCGACCGGTGATCCTCGATTCCTGGTTCGCCCTGGAGGCGTCGGCCCCGCTCCCGGATGGCCTGGAGCGGGTGAGCCGGCTGCTGGAGCACCCCCGTTTCGATCCGGCGGCACCCAATTCGGTGCGTGCGGTGCTCGGTGGACTTGCCGGGAACGCGCCCGTGTTCCATGCCGCCGACGGCAGTGGCTACCGCTTTCTGGCGGAGCAGATCGCCTTGCTCGACCAGCGCAACCCGATCACCGCCTCGCGCCTGGCCAAGGTGTTCAGCCGCTGGCAGAGCTACGGCCGTCAGCGCCGGGAGCAGATGCGCGCGGCCCTGGAGCGGCTGGCCGGCGGCGCCCTCTCGGCGAACACCCGCGAAGTGGTGCAGCAGTGCCTGGCGGCGCCCTGACTCAGAAGCCCCGCAGGAGTTGGCGGAAGCCGAGTCGGCGCAGCTCCGGCCCTTCAGGGCCGGAGAACTGCCCCCACAGCCCTTCCCAGTAGAAGAAGATCACGCCGTGGCCGCGCTCCAGAGAGAGCCTCGTCTTCTCGGCCACGGTGGCCATGGCGGGGGTCCGGCCGCCGAAGCCGGCCAGGATGCCGATCTCCACCGGCAGGCCCCAGGTCCGCGCCTTCAGCAGGGCCGGCTGGTTCAGGTCGCGGGCGAAGCCGGCCACCGAGTAGGCGTAGTTCTGCACCACCAGGTCGTCGATCAGCTCGCCGAGGGCCCAGAGTTCCCAGTCCTGCAACCACTTGTTGTAAGCAAACCGGAAGGGCCCGGGCGAGAGGCTCACCACCCGGCGTGCGGCCCGCTCTCCGGCCAGCGGGGGGACGGCCTGCAGCCGGGCGCGCAGGGCCCGCAGCAGGTCGGTGAGCCGGTGTCGGCGCCAGCGCATCCAGGCCCGGTCGGTGTGGTCGGAGGGGGGGTCCTGGCCGGTGGCGGCCCGGTAGAGGCTGCGGGTGAAGGGGTCGTAGCCCAGTTCCACCGGCCAGGCGAAGTGGTCGTCCAGCTGCACGCCGTCGACACCGCAGCGCTGCACGATCTCGCCGATCAGGCCCAGAAAGCGTTCCTGCACGCCGGGATGGGCGGGGTTGAGCCACACCATCGGCTTGCCGTGCATCTCCATCTCGGTGCTGCCGTCGCGGCGCTGCAGCACCCATTCCGGGTTCTGACGCACCACGGCCGCGTCCGCCGGCTCCATCAGCCCGTATTCGAACCAGGGGATCACCTCCAGTCCGCGGCGATGGGCGGCGGCGGTGAACCGGCAGATCGGATCCAGGCCGGGGTTGCTCTGCTCCAGGGCCGGCTCCATCGGGGCGAAGCGGGAGCGGTGGAAGGTGGTGCCCCGGCTCCACACATTCGGGTAGAGCGTGTTGAAGCCGGCATCGGCGAGTTCCGCCACGGCCCGTTCGATCCGCTCCGGGTCGTAATACAGCGGGCTGGGGCTGTTGGTGAGCCACACGCCGATGCGCCGCGGCCCTGCCGGCTGGTCGGGCAGGGCTGGTGGGGGCTGCGCCAGGGGCTGGGCGCGAGCGGACGGCAGCCGGCCCGCCAGCGGCGGGGCCAGGGCGGCGGCCAGGATCAGGGCCACGCCGAGGCGAGAGAGGGCCGGTGGCGGGCGCCGCGGCTTCCTGGAGTGGAGTGGATGGGTCAGGGAGCCTGGAATCAGCGGAACATCGAGCTCACCGAGCTCTCCTCGTGGATGCGCCAGATCGCCTCCCCGAGCATGTTGGCCACCGACAGCACCCGCAACTGGGGGAAGCGCTGGGGCTGGGCCAGGGGGATGGAGTTGGTGACCACCACCTCCTCGAACAGGCCGGACTCGGAGAGCCGCTCGATCGCGGGAGGGGAGAACACCGCATGGGTGGCGCAGCACAGAACCCGGGCGGCGCCGCTGCGGCGCAACAGCTTGGCGGCCTGGCAGATCGTGCCGCCGGTGTCGATCATGTCATCGATCAGGATCGCCGTTCTGCCGGCCACATCGCCGATCACGGTGAGGCTCTCGGCAACGTTGTGGGCGGCGCGGCGCTTGTCGATGATCGCCAGGGGCGCATCGTGCATCTGCTTGGCGAAGGCGCGGGCGCGCGCCACCCCGCCCACATCCGGCGACACCACCACCATGTCCTCCAGGCGCAGGCAGCTCAGGTGATCCACCAGCACCGGTGAGCCGTAGATGTGGTCGCAGGGGATGTCGAAGTAACCCTGGATCTGGGCCGAGTGCAGGTCCATGGCCAGCACGCGGTCCACGCCGCTCTTGGTGAGCAGGTTGGCCACCAGCTTGGCGGTGATCGACTCGCGGCCCGCGGTCTTGCGGTCGGCGCGGGCGTAGCCGTAGTAGGGGATCACGGCGGTCACCTGACGTGCCGAGGCGCGCTTGCAGGCATCCACCATGATCAGCAGCTCCATCAGGTGGTCGTTCACCGGAGCGCAGCAGGGTTGGATCAGGAAGACGTCGCAGCCGCGGATCGATTCCTGGATCTGGATGTAGAGCTCGCCATCGGCGAATCGCTTGATCAGCCGCGGGCCATCGGGCACGCCCAGGTAGGCGCCGATCTCCCGGGCCAGGTCGGGGTTGGCGGTGCCGCTGAACAGGCGCAGGCGGCGGCTGTCGTGGTTGGTGTGGGATTGCCTGCCCTCGCTCGCCGGCCTCTCGGCGGTCAGGAAACTGGTCACGGCGAGCGCGGTCGCGACAGCGGCTCCCCGATCGTAGAAGCGAGGGCCGCTCGCCAGTGCGAACAACCATGACGTTTTCCGGTCTTCGTGAAGCGGGGTCACTGGTGCTTGTGGCGGCGGGCGGCCCCAGCGAGGTGGCGGAGCGCCTGGAGCGGACGGCCGCTGCCGTGGCCACAGCGCTGGTGCTGCCCCTGCTGCCGGATCTGGCCCCCCTGGAGGTTCCCGACCTGGCTCTGGAGGCCCTGGCCGGGGGGCCGTCCCCTGTCGGGCTGGCCTGCCTCGGGGTGGATCCCGGCATGGCCCTGGAAGATGGGCTCCCCTGGGCCCGGGCGCTGGGGGCCTGGCGCCAGCCCACGCTCCTGCTGGTGGAGGCCCACCAGCTCGCAGCCGGCACGGCGGCGGCCACCACGGCCCTGTTGCGGCAGCATGGCGTCCCGCTCAGGGGGCTGATCCAGTGGGGCAGCCCCTGGCAGGCGGAGCTGCGGCGACGGGATGGCCTGCCCTGGCTGGGCGCGCTCGGGCTTGCCGACGGGGACGCCGGCGGCGTCCACGACCTGCGCCTGGCCCTGGCCGTTCAGGGTGCGGCGACGGGCTGAGCCGGCGGCCACAGCGGCGGCGTTGCGGCAGGGCTGAGCTGGCGCAGGGACCCGTGGCTGGGCCGCACCGGGCTGAGCGGCAGGGTGGAGAACTCCACCCCCTCCCTGCGGCTCAGGGCGCCGGCCAGGAGGCTGAGGGTTTCGGTCTGGCTGAGATTGGTGCCCACCTCGCGCCGCAGACCGGTCACCAGGGTGGGCAGGCCCGCCAGCCGGGTGGGCTGGAGCATCGCCCGCAGCAGCGCCCGCCCCACCTCCTGCTGGTCGTCGCTGCGGCTGCCCTGGGGCCGCAGCGGATCGCGGTAGCGCAGCAGTTGCTCCACCTGGGCTCCATCCAGCCGTTGCAGGCCCGCCTGCAGATCGATGCTGTAGCCCTGGGCCCGATCGCGGTAGCGCATGGCCCGGGGCGCGTTGGCCTCGATGCCGCCCAGCCCGTCCACCAGAGTGCGCAGGGCCGTGCGGCTCAGCACCAGGTAGCGATCAGGCTGGCCGGTTCCCAGACCGACGAGCTCGGCGATGGCATCCCCGAGCAGGGCCGGACCGCCGAGCCGATAGAGCCTGCCCAGGGCCACCGGTCGTCGCTGGCCAGGCAGCGCCACCGCCAGCTCCGGCGGCAGGCTCAGCGCCTGGGTGGGGGCGTCGGGATTCACCCGCACCAGCACCAGGGCATCGGCGTTGGCCGGTCCGGAAGGGGCCGCCCTGTTGAGGGGATCGGTGATCCTGTTGCCGTCGAGTCCGATGATCAGCAGGGTCACGGGCCGGGCCGGCGGCTTGGCCAGATCGGCGGGGGTGATCAGGGGACGCGTCTCGAGCGAGAGATCGGTTTTGGGCCAGAGCAGGGCCAGGCCGGCGAAGCCGATCGCCATGCCGAAGGCGGTGGCTCCCAGCCGCACGGCGGTGCGACGGCGGCGGCTGGGCAGGTGAGCGGCTGGGGTGGGGCTGGCCATCATGGCCACTCTGGAGCAGATCCCGGCCACCCGGCCGCCGGGGCCGGCCCGGCGCAGGCCGCCGCCGGGCACCCGATAGCTTGTTTCGATGGTCTCCCTCCTCCCCCATGAGCGCGCCCGGCCCCTGGCCAAGGGGGGTGTGTACCCAGCCCGCGACCTCTGCAGCCAGTGCGGCCTGTGCGACAGCCGCTGGGTGGCCTACGTGAAGCGCAGCTGCGCCTTCCTGCACCAGCGCTTCGAGGCGATGGAAGAGCAGGCCCATGGCCGCAGTCGCGACCTCGACAACGAGGACGAGCTCTACTTCGGTGTGCAGCAGCGCATGCTCAGCGCCCGCCTGCGCCGGCCGATCGAGGGGGCCCAGTGGACCGGGATCGTGAGCCGGATCGGCGTGCGCGCCCTGGAGACCGGGCTGGTGGATGCGGTGCTGTGCGTGGGCCAGAGCGACAGCGACCGTTTCACACCGGTGCCCCGTCTGGCCCGCACCCCCGCCGAGGTGCTGAGCGCCCGGGTGAACAAGCCCACCCTCTCCCCCAACCTGGAGGTGCTGGAGCAGCTGCCCGGCAGCGGCATCCGCCGCCTGCTGGCGATCGGCGTGGGCTGTCAGATCCAGGCCCTGCGGGCCGTGCAGACCACCCTGCCGCTCGATCAGCTCTACGTGCTGGGGCTGCCCTGCGTCGACAACGTGAGCCGTCAGGGGCTCCAGACCTTCCTGGAGAGCACCGTGAGCTCGCCGGAGACGGTGGTGCACTACGAATTCATGCAGGACTTCCGCATCCACTTCCGCCACAGCGATGGCCGCACCGAAACCGTGCCGTTCTTCGGCCTCGACACCCCCAGGCTCAAGGAGGTGTTCGCCCCCAGCTGCCTGAGCTGCTTCGACTACACCAACGCCGGGGCCGATCTGGTGGTGGGGTACATGGGGGCCGGCTTCGGCCGCCAGTGGATCACGGTGCGCAACCCGCTGGGCCAGGTGCTGCTCGATCTGGTGGAAAGCGAGCTGGAGGCGGTGCCGGTGAGCAGCAGCGGCGACCGCAGGGCAGCGGTGCAGCAGGGGATCGAGGCCTACGACCGGGCGGTGCGGCTGCCGCTCTGGCTGGCCAACCTGGTGGGCTTCTTCGTGGAGCGCTTCGGGCCCAAGGGCCTCGAGTACGGCCGCTTCTCGATCGATTCCCACTTCACCCGCAACGCGCTCTGGGTGCGGCGCCATCACCCCGAGAAGGCCGACTCCCACATCCCCTCCTTCGCCAGGAAGATCATCAGCCGCTATCGGCTGCCCACCGCTTGAGCGGCGGGCGTGTCACGGCCGCCGCCCGCCAGTGCGGTGTGCTGCTGCATCCCACCTGCCTGCCCGGCCCGGGGCCCAGCGGTGTTCTCGGCCAGGCCGCCGACGACTGGATCCGCCTGCTCGGCCGCACCGGCGTGGGGGTGTGGCAGCTCCTGCCCCTGGCCCCCACCGACGGCACCGGCTCCCCGTACAGCTCGCCCAGCGGCTCGGCCCTGAACCCGCTGCTGCTCGACGGCGAGCGGCTGGCGGAGCGCGGCTTGATCGAGGCCGGTGCCGCCCGGCTCGCGGCCGGGGAGATGGGGGCGGCGCTGCTGCGCCGCTGGCCGGCTCAGCCGGAGGGCGTGCACCGGGAATTCCGCCGCTGGTGCCGGGCCGAGCGCTTCTGGCTGCGCGACCACTGCCGCTTCATGGTGCTGCGGGCCCTGCAGGAGGGGCAGCCCTGGTGGAGTTGGCCGGATCCCCTGGCGCGGCGTGATCGCCGCGCCCTGGGCCGCTTCGACCACGACCAGCGCCAGGCCCTGCTGGCCGAGGCGCTGGTGCAGTGGCAGCTGCAGGGCCAGTGGCAGGGGCTGCGCCGGCTCGCCGCGGCGCAGGGTGTGCGGATCCTGGGCGATCTGCCCTTCTATGTGGCCCACGACAGCGCCGACGTCTGGAGCCGCCCGGGCCTCTTCTCCGTGACGGCGGCCGGCCTGCTGGTGGAGCAGAGCGGCGTGCCTCCCGACTACTTCTCGGCCACCGGCCAGCTGTGGGGTACGCCTGTGTACCGCTGGTGGATGCACGGGGCCACGGGCTTCCGCTGGTGGCTGCGGCGGCTGGCCCGTCAGCTGCAGCTCTACGACCTGCTGCGCCTGGATCACTTCCGGGCCCTGCAGGCCCTTTGGAGCGTGCCCGGCGGCGATGCCACCGCTGAACACGGCACCTGGAAGCCGTCCCCCGGCTGGCCCCTGCTGGCCCTGCTCTGGGGCCAATGCGCCGGGCGCGCCCAGCTGCTGGGCCCGGGCGGCCGGCTTGGCCGCCTGCCGCTGGTGGCGGAAGACCTGGGGGTGATCACCCCGCCGGTGGAGCGGTTGCGGGATGGCTTCGCCCTGCCGGGGATGAAGATCCTGCAGTTCGCCTTCGACGGCGACCCCGCCAACCCCTACCTGCCGGCCCGGATCCGCGGCCGCCGCTGGGTGGTGTACACCGGCACCCACGACAACGCCACCACGCTCGGCTGGTGGCACGGCCTCGACGACGCCGCGCGCGCGCGGGTGGAGGCCGCGGTGGGTGCCCCGGTGACGGCGCCCGGCTGGCAGCTGCTGGAGCTGGCGCTGGCCAGTCCGGCCGACCTGGCGGTGGTGCCCCTGCAGGATCTGCTCGAACTCGGGGATGACGCCCGGTTCAACACCCCCGGCACCACCAGTGGCAACTGGTGCTGGCGGCTCGATCGGCCGATCGCCTCCCTGGAGGGGCCCCTCGGCGGCTATGGAGCCATGGCGCGCCGTTACGGCCGCGGCGAGCCGCCGTTGCCCACGCCGTAGCGGCCGGCCGGACTGCCCGGCAGCGGGGCCAGGGGTGAACCGTTCCATTCCACCGCCGGGGCCTCGGCGCGGCCGGCCGGAGCCGGTTCAAGCTGCAGCTGGAATCCATCCTCGATCGGCAGGGCCAGTTCCCCGATCACACCCTGGAGATCCGTGCGGGGACCGCTGCCGCTGCGCAGGGAGAGGCGGGTCGGCTGCTGCAGCCGCAGCACCAGGACGCCACTGCTGTCAGAGCTGGGGACGGCCGGGGTCGCCGGCTCCGCCGCCAGTCGGCGCAGGGCCTGGGCCAGGTCGGGCCGTTCGAGGGGGCGCAGATCGGGCCACGCGGCCAGCAGGTTGGCTTCCGGACGGGCGGCGGCCAGCTGGTCCTGCTGGGGCAGGGGTGGAATCGGACTCAGGGCCAGCAGTCCCTGGGCGGCGAGGTGCTGCTGCTGCAGGTTGAGGGCGTGGATCAGGCCGAGGGTGAGCAGGCCATAGAGCACGGTGCCCTGCCAGCTGCTGTAGACCTCGATCGACCCGGGGGTGAACCGCTGCAGGCGGGAGAGCCGGCGCCGCCCGGCGGCGTCGAGTTCTGTGGCCGGCAGGATCCCCTCCAGGCTGCCGGGTTCGAGCTCCAGGTGCCGCTCGAGCAGCGGCAACATCGTGCGCAGGTAGGTCGGCTCGGGCAGGTGGTCACGCCAGCCCCTCTCCAGCGCCTCCAGCACCGGCGTGCTGATGCGGGTTGCCAGAGCCATGTCCCGCAGGGTCAGCCCGCGCGCCTCACGCCCCTGGCGCAGCACCCGACCGGCGGCCAGGAGCGGATCGGCCGGGACTGGCGGGGCCGGATCCGCAGCCTTGCTGCCGATCCGCAGCCAGCGGCGCAGGCGAGCTGGCAAGGAGAAAGGCACGATGCTCAGCAGGGCTGCTGCTGCAGGGCACGCCATTCTCGGCGAGCGAGGCGGCGCCAGGCTCCCTCCGGCAGGCCATTCAGATCGAGCCCGCCGATCGCCAGGCGCTGCAGATCCACCACGGCATGGCCGAGGGCGGCGGCCGTGCGCCGGATCTGGCGGTTTCGCCCCTCACCCATCACCACCTCCAGGCAGCTGGCATCAGGCCGGCTGCCCAGGATGCGCACCGCGACGGGGGCGGTGGGACGGCCATCGAGGTGAATGCCGAGGCGCCATCGCGCCAGGGCGTCCCGGCTGGGATGACCCTCCACCCAGACCCGGTAGGTCTTGCGGTGGCCGTAGCGGGGATGGGTGAGCCGCAGGGTGAGTTCCCCCTGGTTGGTGAGCAGCAGGGCTCCGCGGCTGTCGGCATCGAGCCGGCCCACCGGATGCAGGCCCCGGCCCTGCCGCAGCGAGGCGGGCAACAGGGCGAGCACGGTGGCACGGCCGCGGGGGTCGCTGCAGGTGCTGAGCACGCCGATCGGCTTGTTGAGCAGCAGAACCAGCGGCTCCGGCGCGGCGCCCAGGGGGCGGCCCGCCACCAGGATGCGGTCCCGGGTGGGGTCGGCCCGGTCACCGAGGCGGGCCGGGCGGCCATTCAGCTGGACGCGGCCCTCACGCAACAGCGCCTCGGCCCGGCGCCGGGAACAGAGGCCGGCACTGGCGATCAGTTTCTGGAGCCGTTCGGGCCCTCCGGCCGCCGCCATCGCGCAGGGATCCCCGTACGCCTCCCACTGTGGGCCGCGCTGGTTCACACCGGCTCGGAGATGATAGCTTTACGAAACGAAAGAGTTTCGTAACCCCGGTTGCCATGCCTTCCCTGCCCGTGGCCGCTGCCGATGGCTCCCACCTCGGAGGTGGTGATCTGGTGCGCAGCTACCTGCGTGACATCGGCCGCGTTCCCCTGCTCACCCACGAACAGGAGATCACCCTGGGCCGCCAGGTGCAGGAGCTGATGGCCCTGGAGGAGCTGCGCGAGGAGCTGCGGCTGCGCGCCGGCGGCGAGGAGCCGTGCGGCGATGCCCTGGCGGCGGCGGCGGGCCTGTCCCCGGCCCAGCTGAGCAAGCGTCTCAGCTGCGGCCGCCGCGCCAAGGAGCGGATGGTGGCCGCCAACCTGCGCCTGGTGGTGAGCGTGGCCAAGAAGTACACCAACCGGAACATGGAGCTGCTCGACCTGATCCAGGAGGGCACGATCGGCCTGGTGCGCGGCGTCGAGAAGTTCGATCCCACCCGCGGCTACAAGTTCTCCACCTATGCCTACTGGTGGATCCGCCAGGGGATCACCCGGGCGATCGCCGAGAAGAGCCGCACGATCCGGCTGCCGATCCACATCACCGAAACCCTCAACAAGCTCAAGAAGGGCCAGCGCGAACTGAGCCAGGTGCTGGGCCGCACCCCCACGATCACCGAGCTGGCCACCTCTGTGGAGCTGCCGGAGGAGGAGGTGAAAGACCTGCTCTGCCGGGCCCGGCTGCCGGTGAGCCTGGAAACCAAGGTGGGCGACGGCGACGACACCGAACTGCTCGACCTGCTGGCCGGCGATGCCGAGCTGCCGGAGGACCGCCTCGAGGACGCCTGCATGAAGGGCGATCTGCGGGCGCTCCTCGATCAGCTGCCCGACCTGCAGGCCCGCGTGCTCAAGATGCGTTACGGCATCGAGCCCGAGGGCGGTGGCGCACCTGAACCGATGAGCCTGAGTTCGATCGCCAAGACCCTGGGCATGAGTCGCGATAAAACCCGCAACCTCGAACGCAAGGCCCTGGAGGGTATCCGCTCGCAGTCTCGGCTCCTGGAGGGCTATCTCGCTGCCTGAGCGACGGATTGCCGATCAGAAGAACTGGTCGAAGTTGTCGAAATCGACCGCTTTGAAGGTGCCGCTCTGAACCTGCTCCATCAGGCGTGCAAGCTGCACCCACAGGGCTCCGGCCGTGGCGAGCGCGAGCACGAACGACACCAGCAGGGCCGCCCCGAGCGCGAAGCCGAACACCGAGAGACTGCCGCCGATGAACAGGGTGACGCCCACCACCACACCGCCATAGGCCAGGGTGGTCTCGAAGGTTCCCAGGGGCAGCAGCGCCAGCCGGTCTTGCTTCCAGCCGTCGAGTCGGTTCTGCACCAGCCTCGCGAAGGTGAGCCCGCACAGCACGGCCATGGCCAGCCCCAGCCCGGCGAGCACGTAGGGGGGCGCCGAGATGGGGGCGTACTCCAGCAGGATCTCGCCCGCGTCGAGGTCGCCGAAACTGCCGCTGGCCGCATCCAGGGCCGCCTGCTCCAGGTCGGTGGGCACGGTCACCGGTACGGACGGGAGCACCAGGGATCAACGGTCGGACGTGCTGGCAAGCCTAGGGCGCTGGGCTGGGTTCAGGCCGCCAGCGGATTCAGGCGGGCCAGCATGCCGCCGGCGAGCTTGCGGGCCGAGAAGGTGCGCCGGAGCATGCCCAGCAGCTCCTGCAGATCAGCGGTGCTGAAGCGGTTGTCCTGCACGAGGGTGAGCAGCAGCCGCTGACGCAGGCTTCCGCCCTGGGGGCCCAGCAGCAGCCTCAGGCCGGCTCCGGCCACCGGCAGCAGATCGGGGCTGGCGCTGTCGTTCTCCACCACGGCGAGCAGACTCTCGAGCCGCTCCACCCGCAGCCGCCCGCCGGCATCGAAGATCACCTCCAGCAGCTTCTCGCGCATCTCGGCGGTATCGCCGGCCAGCAGGCGGCGGGCCACGTAGGGATAGGCCACCCGGATGATCCGGAAGCTCGGATCGAGGCGCAGGGCCAGCCCCTCCTGGCTCACCACCGCCCGGATGATCAGCGCGAAGCGGGCCGGTACCCGGAACGGATAGGCATACATCAACTCAGAAAAGCGATCGGTGATCGCCTTGAAGTTGAAGGCACCCACGTTTTCGCCGAGCGCACCGCCGAGCACCTCCTCGAGAGCGGGCACGATCGGCTCCAGGTCGGCATCCTCCCTGAGGAAGCCGAGACTCTGGAAATCCCGGGCCAGGGCGAGAAAGTCGCGGTTGATCAGATGCACCACAGCGCCTGTGAGGGTGAGGCGGTCGGCGTCGCTGATCTCATCCATCATGCCGAAATCCACATAGGCCAGGTGGCCCATCGGCCCTGTCCTACCGGGCAGGGCGAACAGGTTGCCGGGATGGGGATCGGCATGGAAGTAGCCGAATTCGAGCAGCTGGCGCAGGCCTGCGATCACACCGGTGCGGATCAGGGCTGCGGGATCGAGCCGCTGAACCTCCAACTCCTGCCGCTGTTGCATCTTGGTTCCGTTGATCCACTGGGTGGTGAGCACCCGCCGGCTGGTGAGGGCGCGTTCCACCTGCGGCACGGTGACCTCGGGATGGCTGGCGAACAGGCGGCCGAAGCGCTCGGCGTTGTCGGCCTCGCGCCGGTAGTCGATCTCCTCGAACAGGGAGCGTCCGAACTCATCGATGATCTCCCCCAGCCCGAAGCCGAGGTTGAGGGGCAGCAGTGGGGCGCTGAGCACCCCCAGCCACCGGATGAGCACCAGGTCGCGGCGCAGGATGAAGGGCAGCTCCGGGCGCTGCACCTTCACGGCCACCCAGTGGCCGTTGCTGAGCCGGGCCCGGTAGACCTGCCCGAGGCTGGCGGCGGCCACCGGATGATCCGGGAACTCGGCGAACAGCCGGCTGGCGGGTGCGCCCAGCTCCTCCTCGATCGTGGCCAGGGCCACCGCATGGGAGAAGGGGGGCAGGTCGTCCTGGAGGCGGGTGAGCTGCTCCAGCCAGTCGCGCCGCACCAGGTCGGGCCTGGTGGAGAGGGCCTGCCCCACCTTGATGAAGCAGGGGCCCAGGGCGGTGAGGGTGGTGAGGATGCGCTTCGCCAGCCACCGCTGGGTGCGGGGATCGCGGCTGTTGCCCTGCACCAGCAGGGCCAGGGCCAGGCTGCCGAGCTGCCAGAGCAGCACCGCCAGGCGGCCCACCAGCAGATGGGGACGGCCCAGCAGCCAGCGCCGATCGGCCGCCGGGTCGTAGCTGAGGGAGGCGGCGGACACGGGGGAACCGGAGAATCAGGCGACTCTAGAAATCGCGCCCGTGTTCCGCCCCCTGGCCCTGCACCTGCCGGCCCACGGGCGGGGACGGGCGCTGCCGCCGGCGTTGCGCCGGCTGTTGCGCCAGCCCCCCGGCAGCTGGGATCTGCCGGAACTGCCCGACTGGGGCGGGCCGCTGCTGCCCACGGGCAGGGTGGCCGAGCTCCAGGCCCACTGCGCGGCCCTGCTGGGGGCCGAGCGCTGCTGGTTCGGCGTGAACGGCGCCAGCGGCTTGCTGCAGGCGGCGCTGCTGGCCCTGGCCGCACCGGGGCAGCGTGTGCTGCTGCCCCGCAGCCTGCACCGCTCCCTGCTCCACGGTTGCCTGCTCGGCAACCTGCGGCCGGTGCTCTACGACCTGCCCTTCGATCCGGCCACAGGACTGTGGCTGCCCCCGACGGCGGAGCATCTGGGGGCCCGCATCAGCGCCGCCCAGCGCGAGGGCCCGTTGGCGGGCGTGGTGCTGGTGGCACCCACCTACGAGGGGATGGCTGCCGATCTGCCCGCCCTGGTGGCCCAGGCCCATGCCGCCGGGCTGCCGGTGCTGGTGGATGGGGCCCATGGGCGCGGCGAGCCGGTGGCCGCCGGCGCCGATCTCACGGTGCTGTCGCTGCAGAAGAGCGCCGCCGGCCTCGCCCAGAGCGCCGCCCTGCTGGCCCGGGGCCCGCGGCTGGCGGCAGCGGCGATCGAGCGCAGTCTCCTCTGGCTGCAGACCTCCAGCCCCAGCGCCCTGCTGCTCCAGTCCAGCGCCCTGGCGATTGAGCAGCTGGTGAGCCCGGCCGGCCTGCGGCGGCGCCAGGCGGCCGAGGCGGTGGGGCGACGGCTGGCCCGCCGTTGCCGGGCCCTGGCCCTGCCCCTGGTGCCGAATCAGGATCCCCTGCGGCTGGTGCTGCACACCGCCGGCCTGGGCATCCATGGCCTCGACGCCGATGCCTGGCTGCTGCAGCGGGGCGTCATCGCCGAGCTGCCCACCCCCGGCACCCTCACCTTCTGCCTGGGCATGGGTCCTCCCCTGGGGGTGGTGCGGCGGCTGCCGCAGGTGCTGCTGGCCCTGCGCCGCGCCCTCGGCGGGGCGCCGCTTCCCCCCTTCTGCCCCCCGCCCCTGCCGCCTCTGGCGGAGCCCGAACGGCCTCTGGCCCTGGCCTGGCGCGATCCGGTGGAAGAGATCCCGCTGGCGGCGGCGGCCGGCCGCATCGCCGCCGAGGCGCTCTGTCCCTATCCACCCGGCATTCCCCTGCTGATTCCCGGCGAGCGGATCGACGCCGCCCGCGCCGCCTGGCTGGCGCGGGAGGGGAGCCGCTGGCCCGGCCAGATCGCTGATACGGTGAAGGTCCTGGCGGCGAGCTAGGAACGCCGGGGCGAGCGATGCAGCACGATCCGCCCGGCGCCGCCGGGCCCCAGCCAGACCTCTTCCAGTGGGACTTCGTCACCCCGGGTCTGCCGGATGGCGCCTTCGAACACGCTCCCGGATTCAGCCCCACGCCGATGGAGCTGCGCGTGATGTTGCTGGCCCACCTGCGCCCCCGCGCCGACTCGCTGGTATGGGACGTGGGGGGCGGCACCGGCGCCCTGGCGCTGGAGATCGCGCGCTTGATGCCCCTGGGTGTGGTGCATACCCTCGAGCGCGATCCGGAGGCGATCGCCCTGCTCGAGCGCAATCGCCAGCGATTCGGCATCGGCAATCTGGTGATCCACGCCGGTGCCGCTCCCGACCACCTGCCCCGCCTGCCCGGTCCGCCCGATCGGGTGTTGCTCGAGGTGGGCCGTCCGCTCGGGGACGTGCTCCGCCTGGTCTGGCAGGTGCTGGTCTCGAGCGGCCGGCTGGTGATCAGCACCGCCAGCCTGGAGGGTCTGGTGGCTGCCACCGACACCCTGGCCCAGCTGCAGGCCCGCGATGTGCAGGTGGTGCAGGCCACGGTGCACCGGATGCAGCGCCGAGGCAGCCAGGCCAAGCTGGCCGCGGCCGAGCCCCTGTTCCTGATCGCGGCCGAGCGCTCTTGAGCCCGCCGCCCGCCGCCGCCCCGGCCCGCCCGCGTCAGGCCACGTCGCCCGCCAGGCTGTTGAGTGGCTGGCTGGCCGGGGCCTTCGGCTTCGTGGTGGTGATGCTGGGGGGCTGGTGGTTCACGGTGGCCGTGGGGCTGATCGTGCACCTCGGCCTGCTGGAATTCTTCCGGATGGCCCAGTTCAAGGGCATCCGGCCCGCCACCAAAACCACGCTGGTGGCCGTGCAGCTGCTGCTGCTCACCACCCAGGCCGCCGCCGGCGGGGCAGGCCATGGAGCCCTGTTCGCCGGCGATGTGGCCGCCGCGGTGCTGCCCGCCTCGGGCGCGGTGATCTGCGGCTGGCTGCTGCTGCAGCCGGTCACGGGCACGATCGCCGACATCGCCGCCTCGATCTTCGGGCTGTTCTATCTGGGGTTCCTCCCCAGCCACTGGATCAAGCTGCGGGATCTGAGCGACGTGGCCCTGGCTCCGAACCTGCACGCCGCGGGGATGCCGATCAGCAGCGGCAACGCCCTCACCCTGCTCGCCTGTTTTCTGGTGGTGGCCACCGACATCGGCTCCTATGTGATCGGTCGACGCCTGGGCCGCCATCCCCTCTCCCCGATCTCGCCGGGCAAGACCGTGGAGGGGGCGCTCGGGGGCGTCGCCTGCGCCTGCCTGGTGGGAGCGCTGGGCGGCGAGCTGCTGGGCTGGCGCTGGGGCTGGCTGATCGGGGCGGTGCTCGGGGCCGTGGTGGCCCTGTTCGCCCTGGTGGGCGATCTCACCGAGTCGATGATGAAGCGCGATGCGGGGCTGAAGGATTCCGGCGAGCTGATTCCCGGCCACGGTGGCATCCTCGACCGGATCGACAGCTATCTGTTCACGCCGGCGGTGGTGTATTCCCTGGTGACCCTGGTGCTGCCGCTGCTGCAGCGCTGAGGGCTGGCGCCCTCCCCGCGCCGGCACCAGCGCCTGCGGGTGCGTCGGGCCGTGGCTGGCTGCGGGTCAAGAGACGACAGGAGCAGACCCAGTCTGACTCACGCGCAGAATTGCTCAATTCCGTGCGCACTAGCGGAACGCTGCGCGCACTGAACCCCGAGCGCAGCCGATGGGAGTGCGGCCGGACCCGGGTGAGAGGCCGCGTCAGGGCGTGACCCTCGCCTCGCCGTGGAGCTGCAGCATGCCGGCCTCGATCTCCGCCCGCGTGATCGTGATGTTCGGATCCATGGGCAGCAGGTAGCGGGCCGCCTCGGCGGCCGGAGCCTCCGTGGCACGGATCTCGAGGCTGCCGTCCGCGGCGCCCACCTGGGTGGTCAGTTCGATCAGCCCCCGTTCCCCCACGCCCCGGGCCGCCAGCACAAGCCGGTTGGCCCGCACGCGCACTTCGGTGAGCGGGCTGATCCCGAGAAGGGCCTCCCCGATGCCGTCGCCGAGCCCGCGCCACTGCCCGCAGGCCAGGGAGCGGGTGAGGCCCTCCGCCGTGAAGCTCAGCTGGCCCCGGATCTGGAACGGGTGCTCCAGCTGGGGGCCCCGACCCAGCAGCACCCTGCCCATCTGAACCTCGATCGGCTCGCTGTGCATCTCCACCAGTTCGATCCGGAGTCCCTGGTATTCGACGCGGCGCGCCAGCACCCGCACCCCCGCCAGCCGCCCCTTCAGCAGGGCCAGAGTCGAGCCCTCCAGCCGGATCTCGAGGCTGCCGATCGCCTCGCACTGCTGGCGCACCCACAGTTTCAGAGCGCGGGCCAGCAACTGCAGCACGGGGCCCCCTTCCGGTTGGGTGGCGCCGTGACCGTCGCTGGGGTTGGCGTCGGCTGCTGGGCTGGGGCTCATCCGGCAAGGGGCAGGGGTGAAGGGTCTGCTCCGGAGAAGTGAGCCCGCCAGTGGTGGGCCACCTGCCGGGGCTGATCGATGTGCGGGAGATGGCCGCAGGCGGCGATCTCCCGCACCCGCTCTCCTAACAGAGCCCGCGCCGCCCGTTTCTGCGGCGCTCGCAGGATGCGGTCGTCGGCGCCCCAGAGGGCCGCCAGGGGCTGGGGCGGGAGGGGCAGGCCGCAGCCGGCGAACCCCCCGGACCGGGCGAAGGCGGCCAGGGCATGCCCCCAGCCGGCACAGCGCAGGTGCAGGGAGGCGATCTCCAGTTCGGGGGCGCCCACATCCCGGTCGGGATCGGCGAAGGCGCTGCGGCAGAGAGCGCGGCGCACGGCCGGCAGCCCCAGGAAGCGCACCCCCAGCCCATCCAGGGGAGCTGGCAGGGGCAGGGGCCGGCCGGTGAGGCCCGCCGGCGCCAGCAGCAGCAGGCTGCCGATCGAGGCCGCCCCGAGGCGGCGGGCCAGGGCCACCGCCACCGCCGCCCCCATTGAGGCGCCGATCACCGGCACGGGACCGGGCCCCTCGCGCCGCACGATGGCGCTCACGATCGCTTCGAGCTGGGCCAGCACCGGTTCGGGGCCGTAGCGCGCCTCAGGGGGCCTCGGCGTGAAGCCGAAGCCGAGCAGGTCGGGAATGAACAGGCGGTGGTGAAGACTCAGCAGCGGGGCCAGGCGCCGGAATTCCAGAAAGCTGCTGTCGAAGCCATGCAGGAGCAGCAGGGGCGGCCCCTCCCCCAGAACCGCCACGGGCCAGGGCAGCGGATCGGGCGGCAGCTGCCACCACTGCACCGCCGCCGCGAGCTCCTGTCCCTGGGGATCCTGGAGATGGCGGGCGGCCCAGGCCACCAGGTCCTGGCCGCTGCTGCCGCTCACACGCAGACGTCGCAGGGGATGCCGGCGGTGGTGCTCATCAGGGCGGCCAGCAGGTCGGCCTCCCGCACCGGGAAGGGGAGGTGATGCAGATCGGAACCCGGTCGGCAGGCGAAGGCACACACCGCCTGCAGGTCGGCCAGGCTGGCCCCGGCGAGGCCGAGATCTTCGAGGCGAACCGGCAGGCCCAGCCCGCGGAAGAACGGCAGCAGCTGGCGGCGGGCCTGGGCGGCGAGCCCGCTGCCCCCCAGCTGTTCCTCGAGGCGCAGCTGTACAAGAATCCCGAAACCCACCTTCTCCCCATGGAGATGGGCATGGGTGGCCGGCAGTTGCGTGAGGCCGTTGTGCACCGCATGGGCTGCCACGGTGCGGCAGCGGGCACCGCCCAGCCCGCCGATCACCCCGGCCGTGAGCCCACAGGCTTCCACCACCCGCACCCAGGCCTCCGTGCCGGGCTCGCGCAAGGCCGCTCCGGCCTCCAGCAGCAGCTGGTCACGCAGCACGCGGGCCATCTGCACCGCCTGTTGCACAAGGCCGTCGCCACTGGCGCCGCTGCCCACGGCAGCCTCATACCACTTGGCCATGGCGTCAGCGATGCCGCTGGCCAGGGTGCGGGCTGGCGCCTGGCGCAGCAGGGAATGGTCGAACACCAGCAGATCCGGACAGCGAGCCAGGCTCACATCCCCCTCGAAGGCCCCTGCCTGCGAATAGATGTTGCTGAGGGCCGTCCAGCCGGCACAGGTGGCGACACTGGTGGGAACGGTCACGCAGGCCAGGCCGTGCCGATCGGCGAGCCACTTGCCCGCATCCAGCACCTTGCCACCCCCCACGGCGATCACGGCATCGCAGCCACCGGCAGCGAGGCCGGCACTGAGCCGGTGCAGGTCGCGCCAGCAGCAATCGTGCTCAAGCAGGCCCTCGGCCACCGCCAGGCCCCGGGCCGCGAGGTCAGCACCGAGGCGGTGGCGCAGGAGGGCCGTGGCCCGGCCCCGGCCCAGCAGGAGGGGAGATCCGCAGAGCCGCTGAATCAGTGGCAGGGCTTCGTTCCAGGCCCCATCTCCCCGCACCACACGGGCCGGAGCGATGCTGTGCCGGGTGGACTCAGGCACCGGCCGTGGCCAGTTCCGGCAGCAGCGGGGCAGCCGCCTGCTTGTGGATCACCACCTGCTTGTCGTCGTTGACATCCACTAGGGCCGCATCGCCCTCGCCGATGCGACCGCTGAGGAATTCCTCGGCCAGGGAGTCTTCGAGCAGGCGCATCACGGCACGGCGCAGGGGGCGGGCGCCGTAGGAGGGGTTGTAGCCCTCTTCCACCAGTCGCTCCTTGAAGGCTTCGGTCACCGAAAGGGTGATGCTCTTGTCCAGCATTCGGGCGAACACCTCCTTGAGCATGATTTCGGCGATTTCCTTCACCTCATCGCGGGTGAGCTGACGGAACACGATGATCTCATCAAGCCGATTGAGAAACTCCGGGCGGAAGTACTGCTTGAGCTCCTCGTTCACGAGTGAGCGGATGCGGTTGTACTGATTCTCTTCCTCATTGCCGCCCCCGAACTCAAAGCCGAGGCCCCCGCCTCCCTTCTCGATCACCTTCGAACCGATATTCGAGGTCATGATGATGAGCGTGTTCTTGAAGTCAACCGTGCGTCCCTTGGAGTCGGTGAGACGGCCGTCCTCGAGCAGCTGGAGCAGCAGGTTGAAGACGTCGGGGTGAGCTTTCTCGATCTCATCGAAGAGCACCACGGTGTAGGGCCTGCGCCGCACGGCCTCGGTGAGCTGACCGCCCTCGTTGAAGCCCACATAGCCCGGCGGCGAACCGATCAGCTTGCTGACGGTGTGGCGCTCCATGAACTCCGACATGTCGAGGCGGATCATCGCCTCCTCGCTGCCGAAGAAGTAGGCCGCCAGAGCTTTGGTGAGCTCGGTCTTGCCCACCCCGGTGGGTCCGGAGAAGATGAAGCTGGCGATCGGTCGGTTCGGATTCTTGAGCCCGACCCGTGCCCGCCGGATCGCCCGTGACACAGCCTTGACGGCCTCGTCCTGTCCGATCAGCCGCTGGTGCAGGGTCTCCTCCATGTTCAGGAGCTTGACCGACTCCGACTCGGTGAGCTTCTGCACCGGCACGCCGGTCCAGGAGGCCACGATCTGAGCGATGTCCTCCTCGGTCACCACCGGTGGCCGATCGGGATCGGCGTTCTCGGCCGTGGCCGAGAACGGCACCGCCACGGCGGCGGCGGTCGCGACAGCGCCACCGGCCTCGGCCTCCTCGCTGTCGCTTTTGCGCGACTGGAGAATCGAGCGGATCTGATCGCGCAGCTCCACCTCCTTGTCGCGCAGTTCACCAGCCTTGGTGAAGTCCTGCTCGCGCACGGCCGTCTCCTTCTGCTTCTGGATCTCGCGCAGCTGCTTGTCCACCTGCTTGGCGGCAGGCGGCAACTTGGAGTTCATCAGGCGGACGCGGCTGCCGGCCTCGTCGATCAGGTCGATGGCCTTGTCAGGCAGGAACCGGTCGGAGATGTAACGGTCGCCGAGCGTGGCGGCGGCCACCAGGGCCTCATCGGCGATCTTGAGGCGATGGTGCTCCTCATAGCGGTCCTTGAGGCCGCGAAGGATGGCGATGGTGTCCTCCACCGACGGCTCACCCACCATCACGGGCTGGAAGCGGCGCTCCAGAGCGGCGTCGCGCTCGATGTGCTTTCGGTATTCATCGAGCGTGGTGGCACCGATGCACTGCAGCTCGCCCCGGGCCAGGGCCGGCTTGAGGATGTTGGCGGCATCGATGGCCCCTTCGGCGGCGCCGGCGCCGATCAGGGTGTGGACTTCGTCGATCACCAGAATCACGTTTCCGGCACCCCGGATCTCTTCCATGATCTTCTTGAGCCGTTCCTCGAACTCGCCGCGGTACTTGGTGCCGGCCACCAGCAGACCGATGTCCAGGGTGAGAACCCTTTTGTCTTCGAGGATGTCCGGCACGTCGCCGGTATTGATGCGCTGGGCCAGCCCCTCGGCGATGGCGGTCTTGCCGACGCCGGGCTCGCCGATCAACACCGGATTGTTCTTGGTGCGTCGACCCAGGATCTGGATCACCCGTTCGATCTCCTGCTGGCGACCCACCACGGGATCGAGCTTGCCGTCGGCGGCCTGCTGCGTGAGGTTGCTCCCGAACTCATCGAGCGTGGGGGTCTTGGTGGAGCCCTTGCCGCCGCCGCCGCTGCCGGCACCCACCTCGGCGGTCTCGCCGAGCATGCGGATGACCTGGGTGCGCACCTTGGCCAGATCGACGCCGAGGTTCTCCAGCACCCGGGCTGCCACCCCCTCGCCCTCGCGGATCAGCCCCAGCAGCAGATGTTCAGTTCCGATGTAGTTATGGCCGAGTTGGCGCGCCTCCTCGAGCGAGAGCTCAAGCACGCGCTTGGCCCGCGGCGTGAACGGGATCTCGACCGCCACGAAGCCCGAGCCACGCCCGATGATCTTCTCCACCTCGACGCGGGCATCCTTGAGGTTGACGCCCATCGACTTGAGCACCTTGGCGGCCACGCCGGTGCCCTCCCCGATCAGCCCGAGCAGGATCTGCTCCGTGCCCACGAAGTTGTGGCCCAGGCGGCGGGCCTCCTCCTGGGCCAGCATGATCACCTTGATGGCCTTTTCGGTAAACCGCTCGAACATGGGCCGGGGCCGGTTGCACGTGCGTCCAACCTATCAGGGTTCGGGGGGCGTTGCGGCCCGGGCGCCAACTCCGGGAAATCACTGGCGAGGGCAGGATTCTCAGGCGGGATTCAACTCAACAAGCTCGGCAGAACTGGGTGATCTCCGCAACAACGAAGGGTGGTGATCCGTACTTTTGCACCTAGTGCTGTGTAGGCGGCCGCAGCGCCAGAGCCCGCAACTGAACGCCCCCAGGGGAGGCGACAGGGAAGGCGATGAGAGTGATCACGCTGCTTTCTTCAGTAATTCACTGTAGACAGGGCCTGTGGAAAGGGGGCGGCCGGATCGCCGGCTCCAGACACGGAACGGGAGGCGTGAGCGGGGAAGGCGACCCGGGGCACCGGATCGGCTCTGCCCTAGGGGCGAAGCTGCCTCCATTGGATCAGGGCATCGTCGCCGTTGCGGTAGTACCCGCGACGGCACCCCGCTTCACGGAAGCCCGCCTCCCGGTAGAGGGCGCGGGCGGGGGCGTTGCCCCGGGCCACCTCCAGAGTGGCGCGCTCGGCTCCGCGGCCACGCCCTTCGGCCAGCAGATCGGCCAGCACCCGCCGTCCCAGGCCCTGGCGCCGCCAGGGCGGGTCCACCGCCACCAGGGTGACGTGCAGCTCCTCCAGGATCAGCCAGCCGCAGGCCATCGCCACGAGCGTGCCGCCCGGGCCGATCCCCACCCCGGGCCGCCGCGGTTCGTGCAGCTCCGTGGCCCACTGCTCGCGGCTCCAGAGGCCGCCCAGGCTGCGCCGGTCGAGGCGCAGGCAGGCTTCGAGGTGGGGCGGCCCGAGCCGCTGCGAACGGAGCCGCTCGGGGTGGAGCCGCTGCGATGCGAGCGGGCCGGCGCTCAGCGGTTGCGCCCCCCGGCCATCCTCGGCGGGTGTTCCGTACATTTGTGCATCCCTGGCCCCACGCCGCTCCATGGTGATCTCCCGCGAGGCCCGGGTGGGCCGGCCAGCGTTCGAGGCAGGGCGCGACGAAGCCAGTCCCAACCGCAATCTGGCGCCATTGAGCGCCATGCTCGACCCGGAGGGAGGCCTGGAGGTGGGGGGCTGCCGGCTCAGCCACCTGGCCCGCACCTACGGAACTCCCCTCTACGTGCTCGATGAGGCCACCCTCAGGGCCACCTGCGGGGCCTACCGACAGGCGCTCGCCCGCCATTATCCGGGGGCGTCGCTCGCCCTCTACGCCTCGAAGGCCAACAGTTCCCTGGCGATCACGGCGCTGGTGGCAGCGGAGGGCCTCGGCCTCGATGCCGTGAGCGCCGGCGAGCTGCTCACGGCCCTTCAGGGCGGCATGCCCCCGGAGCGGATCGTCTTCCACGGCAACAACAAGTCGCGGGAGGAGCTGGCGCTGGCCGCCGCCCACGGGGTGACGGTGGTGCTCGACAACTGGCGCGATCTGGAGCTGCTCGGGGAGCTGGCCCCGGGTCTGACCGCCCCCGTGGCGCTGATGCTGCGCTTCACGCCCGGCATCGAGTGCCACACCCATGAGTACATCCGCACCGGCCATCTCGACAGCAAGTTCGGCTTCGACCCCGACCAGCTGGAGGGTGTGCTCCGCCATCTCCAGGGCTGCAGCTGGGGCCGCCTCACCGGCCTGCACGCCCACATCGGCTCCCAGATCTTCGAACTCCAGCCCCACCACGACCTCGCCGGGGTGATGGCCGATGCCCTGCGGCTGGCCCGTGGTCTGGGGCACCCCGTGACCGATCTGAACGTGGGCGGCGGTCTGGGCATCCGCTACGTGGCCACTGACGACCCGCCGAGCATCGACGCCTGGGTGCGCACCGTGGCCGAGGCGCTGGCGGAGGCCTGCCGCAGCCGCGGGCTGGAGCTGCCCCGGCTGCTCTGCGAGCCGGGCCGCTCCCTGGTGGCCACCGCCGGCGTGACCCTGTACACCATCGGCAGCCGCAAGCAGATCCCCGGCATCCGCACCTACCTGGCGGTGGATGGGGGGATGAGCGACAACCCCCGCCCGATCACCTACCAGTCGCGCTACACGGCCCTGCTGGCCGACCGGCCGTGCGCCGAGGCCAGTGAACGGGTCACCGTCGCCGGCAAGCACTGCGAATCGGGGGATGTGCTGCTCCGGGACCTCGCCCTGCCGCCGGCCACCAGCGGCGATGTGCTGGTGGTGCTCGCCACCGGCGCCTACAACGCCTCCATGGGGTCCAACTACAACCGCATTCCCCGTCCCGCGGCGGTGCTGGTGAGTCAGGGGCAGGCGGAGCTGGTGCAGCGGCGCGAGCAGCCGGAAGACCTACTGCGCTACGACCTGATCCCGGCCCGGCTCACGCAGGTACCCTGAATACCAGGCGGTCGTCCGGGGATTTGCCGGAGAACTCAGTGGGCGCTCTGCGGCTCGATGGTCTGCTGCAGTTCCTCCCGATCCTGCCCCTGGGTGTGGCTCCCCGCCCGGAAAGTGCAGCGCTGGCAGTGGATGTGCGCCTGCTGGTGGACCTGCTCTGCGCCCTGGGGCTGGGAGTTCTGGTGCTCGGTCGGGTCACCGAGACGCGCACTCTCTGGCTGCTGCGGGGCTACCTGCTGCTGGTGGCCTTCGCCTGGGCGGTGCAGCGCTACGCCGACCTGCCCCTCACCGCCAAGCTGGTGGATGCCCTGGTTCTGGCCTGCAGCCTGGCCCTGGCGATTCTCTGGCAGGGGGAACTGCGGCGGCTGATGGAGCTGCTCGGCACGGGGCGGCTGGCGCTGCTGTTCGGCAGCCGGCCCAGTGAACAGCGCCTCTCCGGTGCGGTGGCAGTGCTGAGCGAGGCCGCCGGCCGGCTCTCCCAGGCCCGCCGCGGCGCCCTGATCGTGGTGGATGTGGGCAGCGATCTGCGGCCGGAAGACTTCCTCAACCCCGGCATCCCGCTCGATGCCCAGCTCTCGGTGGATCTGCTGCTCAACCTCTTCGCTGTGGACACGCCCCTGCACGATGGGGCCGTGCTGGTGAAGGCCAACCGGATCGCCTCGGCGGGGGTGATCCTGCCGCTCTCCCGCCAGGGGCTCAACCGCTACGGCACACGCCATCTGGCGGCGCTCGGCATCACCGAGCGCTTCGACCGCTGCCTGGCGATCGTCGTCTCCGAGGAGACCGGCACCCTCTCCCTGGCCAGCCATGGGCGCCTGGAGCGGCCGATCACCAGCAGCCGCCTGCACGACCTGCTGTCGGCAGCACTGGCCAGTCGGCGTAGCGTGGCGAAGGAAACGCCGGAGACCCGCGGATGAGTCGCGCCCTGGCGACCACCCCTGCCAGCGAGCGCAGCCCCCTGCCGGTCGATCTCGACCCGGCGCGGCTGCCCGCCCACGTGGCCGTGATCATGGACGGCAATGGCCGCTGGGCCAGCCAGCGCGGCCTGCCGCGCGTGATGGGCCACCGCGAGGGGGTGGAGGCGCTGAAGCGCACCCTGCGGCTCTGTTCCGACTGGGGAGTGGGCGCACTCACGGCCTATGCCTTCTCCACGGAGAACTGGAATCGTCCGGGGGAGGAGGTGGGCTTCCTGATGGCCCTGTTCGAGCGGGTGCTGGCCCGGGAGCTCGAGGCGCTCGAGCGGGAGCAGGTGCGCATCCGCTTTCTCGGCGACCTGGAGCCGCTGCCAGCGGGGCTGAGGGAGCTGATCGGCCGGGCCACCAGCCGCACCGCCGCCAACGGCGGCATCCACTTCAACGTCTGCACCAACTACGGAGGGCGGGCCGAGCTGGTGCGGGCCGCCCGGCGGCTGGCCCAGCAGGTGGCCCGCGGCGAGCTCGATCCGGCCCGCATCGACGAAGACCTGTTCGCCGCCCAGCTGCTCACGGCCGGTGACCGCGACCCCGACCTGCTGATCCGCACCAGCGGCGAGCGGCGGATCAGCAACTTCCTGCTCTGGCAGCTGGCCTACGCCGAGCTCCACATCACCGACGTGCTCTGGCCCGATTTCGATGAGCGGGCCCTCCACGGCGCCCTGCTCGACTTCCAGGGCCGCCAGCGCCGCTTCGGTGGCGTCGACGCCCCGGGCGCCTGAGTGCCCGTGTCCATCCACGGCGCCTGAGCGCCGCTTCCGCCGCCCGCCCTCCCCTCCACCTTGACCCTCTCTCCCGCCCGAGACAGCCGCTCCAGCGCCGCCGCCCCACCGGCCCCCGGGCCGCTCACGCCAGTGCCCCTGCGCCACGACTGGACCGGCGCGGAGATCCGGGCCCTGCTGGAGCTGCCCCTGGTGGATCTGCTCTGGCGGGCCCAGGCGGTGCATCGCCAGGCCAACCCCGGCTACCGGGTTCAGCTGGCCTCGCTGCTCAGCGTCAAGACCGGCGGCTGCGAGGAGGACTGCGCCTACTGCCCCCAGTCGCTGCACCACAGCAGCGATGTGGGCGGCCGGCCAGAGCTGGCGGTGGAACCGGTGCTTGAGCGGGCCCGCGCCGCCCGTGAGGCGGGTGCCGAGCGGTTCTGCATGGGCTGGGCCTGGCGCGAGATCCGGGAGGGAGCGCCGTTCGAGGCCATGCTGGCGATGGTGCGGGGCGTGCGGGCGCTGGGGCTGGAGGCCTGCGTGACCGCCGGCATGCTCACAGACAGCCAGGCGGGGCGGCTGGCCCAGGCCGGCCTCACCGCCTACAACCACAACCTCGACACCAGCCCCGAGCACTACGGGCGGATCATCACCACCCGCACGTACCAGGAGCGGCTGGAAACCCTGGAGCGGGTGCGCCGCGCCGGCATCAGCCTCTGCTGCGGCGGCATCATCGGCATGGGCGAGAGCGTCGCCGACCGGGCCTCGCTGCTGCAGGTGCTGGCCCGTCTCGATCCCCATCCCGAGAGCGTGCCGATCAACGCCCTGGTGGCCGTGGAGGGAACCCCGCTGGAGGATCAACCACCGCTCGATCCGCTCGAGCTCGTGCGGATGGTGGCCGTCGCCCGGATCCTGATGCCCCGCAGCCGGGTGCGGCTCAGCGCCGGTCGCTGTGGCCTGAGCCGGGAGGCCCAGCTGCTCTGCCTGCTGGCCGGGGCCGATTCGATCTTCTACGGCGACACCCTCCTCACCACGGGCAACCCCGCCGTGGAGGCCGACCGGGAGCTGCTGGCCGCCGCCGGGGTGACGCCCTGGGAGGAGCCCCGGCCGGATCGCTCGGCCTGCTCTGGATGACGGGCCCCGCCTGTGAGGTGGTGAACCTGGGCGCGGCTCCGCTGCTGGTGGCCGCCTTCTACCGCTTCGCGGCCCTGCAGGGGCTGGAGCCGCTGCGGCAGGAGCTGCTGGCTGTGGCGGCCGCGGGCGATGTGCGCGGCACGATCCTGCTGGCCGGGGAGGGCGTGAACGGCACCATCGCCGGCCCCGCGGCGGGGGTGCGGGCGGTGCTGGCGCGGCTGCGCCAGTGCCCCGGCCTGGAGCGCCTGCAGGCCAGGTGCAGCCAGGCGCCCCAGCAGGCCTTCCACCGGCTGAAGGTGCGGCTCAAGCGCGAGATCGTGACCATGGGCGTGCCGGCCGTGACTCCCTATCTGTCGACGGAGGTGGGCGCCCACGTGCCGCCGGCCGCATGGGATGCGCTGATCCGCGACCCGCACACCCTGGTGATCGACACCCGCAACCGCTACGAGGTGGCGATCGGCAGCTTCGCAGGGGCGATCGATCCGGGCACCGAGAGCTTCCGCGAGTTCCCCGCGTGGGTGGAGCGGGAGCTGCGGCCCCTGGTGGCCGAGCGCCAGCCCCGCGCCATCGCCCTGTTCTGCACCGGCGGCATCCGCTGCGAGAAGGCCACGGCCTATCTCCAGCAGCGGGGCTTCGCGGGGGTGCACCACCTCGAGGGCGGCATCCTGCGCTACCTGGAGGAGGTGCCTGAGGAGCGCAGCAGCTGGCGCGGCGAATGCTTCGTGTTCGATCAGCGGGTGGCGTTGAATCACCGGCTGGAGCCTGGCGAGCACGGCGTTTGTCACGCCTGCGGCCTGCCGCTCTCCCCGGCCGATCGGCAACTGGAGAGCTATGTGGAAGGGGTGAGCTGCCGCCACTGCCTCGCGCGCTTCAGCGACGACGACCGGGCCCGCTTTGCCGAGCGCCAGCACCAGATCCGCCTGGCCGCTGCCCGCGGCGAGGCCCACATCGGCGCCTGAGGCGGTGGCGGCGCCCTCGGCGGTTCTCTACAGCTTCCGGCGCTGCCCTTACGCCATGCGCGCCCGCCTGGCCCTGCACGCGGCCGGTGTGAAGCCCGGGCGCGATCTGGAGCTGCGGGAGGTGAGCCTCAGGGCCAAGCCGCCCGAGCTGCTGGAGGCGTCGGCCAAGGGCACGGTGCCGGTGCTGGTGAGCGCCGAGGGCGTGCACGACGAGAGCCTGGCGATCATGCACTGGGCGCTGCGGCGCCACGATCCCGAGGGCTGGCTCAGCGGCTGGGGGTCTGCTGAGCTTGCGGCAGGCGAGGCTTTAATCGCCGAGAACGACGGGCCCTTCAAGCAGCACCTGGATCGCTTCAAATACCCCGATCGCCATCGCGAAGCGGGCCTGGCCGCGCGCGAGGAACATCGCCGCCAGGGTCTGGCGATCCTGAGGCGGTGGAACCGGGAGCTGCGGCCGGGCGGCTGGCTGCTGGGCGCCCGCCCCAGCCTGGCCGACCTGGCGCTGCTGCCGTTCGTGCGCCAGTTCCGGCTCGCCGATCCCCAGGCCTTTGCTGCCGAACCCGGGCTCGAAGCGCTGCGGACATGGCTGCAGCGCTTCCTGGAGAGTGCCCAGCTGGCGGCGGTGATGGCGCCCGGCTGGGCCCCCCGCTCCCCCTGGCGTTCCCCCGGCTGGCTCTATCACCTGGCCCTG